>Ga0209062_1000242_pt1 | contig 202387 bp, 185 predicted proteins | sample Coa_R2_2_FD_187158 | JGI IMG/M metagenome (GOLD analysis project Ga0209062, IMG submission 187158) | Surface soil microbial communities from Centralia Pennsylvania, which are recovering from an underground coalmine fire - Coalmine... | ecosystem: Environmental > Terrestrial > Soil >... | reverse complement strand
TCGCCGTGCGTTTTCGGCCGCCAGTGATTTGAGCCGCATCTACGAGGCCATTGGAATCGCTGGATGGCGTTACTTTTCAACTCTCGTTTCGATGCCTGGCTCTCCGATATCCCGCGGGACGGCAATGCGAGCTATCCGTTCACCACGGGGTGTTATGGAAGATCTTCCAAAGTCTCCCCGCCGGCCGCGTCAAGCGGATGCGCTCAGCCGCGCGGGCTTTAAAGGCCCTACGGGGAGTTCGTCACCACCTCAATGCAACGCTTGCCGGCCGGCAAGAAACCTGTTGGGGTTTGCGGGGGTGCGCGCAAACCTCTATCCGATTTCACCCTAGCAGATGGTTCGCGGCTCGAACCCGCGGCCGGGGATAAGTCGCGCGGAATCAATCGCGAAAAGTGGAAAAAACTGGTGAACGGGGCGGGCGCGCGAGCGTGCAACGGAGACTTCGATGACGAGAGTTTACAAGACTGCAGTCGTGACGGCCGCCGCTCGGCGGCCGGGTTATCAATGGCGGCGCCCGGTTTTCGTTCTAGTCAGACGCCGTTTGGTTGCGGCGGCGTGGGAGGACTTGGTGCGCGCGGCATGCCGCCGGGAATGGGCAGGGCCTTATCTGGAGGTTCTGCGGCGCCTCGAACCGGCGAACAGAAGCGAAATTCCCAGGCCCGCGGCGATCCACGAAGAGGGCTCCGGAACACCCGCGGGGTCCCCCGCGAGCCAGTTCGCGACGTTCTTCTTGAACTGCATGTTGCCGGGCGCGGACCCGGTGGTATCGTCCTCGACATCGACGCTCAGCAGACTGAGAACGTTGTCGGTGCCGTTGCCGGGCCACAGCGTGGCGACATTCTGATCGAATAAGCTCGTGCCGCCCGCCGCAATGCCATCGTAGGCGGTATCGAGCGAGCGTACACCCTCGGTCAGGGAGTTCGTCACGGCCGGCGTTAATATATCGTCTGCCGTTTGTGCGCCGCCGAAACTGCCGCCAACCGCCGTCAGGATCGACTGGTCCCAATTCGACCAGCCCCGATTTTCTCCGACCAGGAGCACGCGCCGCCCGGTCGCGATATACGCTTGCAGATTGGCGATGTCGGCGGGGAACAGCGGCACATCGAAATGGAACAGAGTCATCGCGGCGGGCACGAGAAGGAGGCTGTCAAAGGTCTCCATGTAGGAGAGGTTGTCCAGCGCGTCATTCACGGTGATGTTTGCCGCGCCAAAGGCGGCATTCAGATCCGAAGTCATGCCGGTCCAGGAACTGAGGCCGTAGCCGTAACCCTGGTTCACACCCGGTTGTGCGATCAGAAGCGTGTTCCCGCGGATCGGGCCCGATAGCGCCAGTACAGCCGAAATCCACAGAGACCACGTGATGGTTCTCATGTCGCCCTCCGAATGGCGCTTGTCGCGCGGTCGTGCTCGGGCTCTATTATCGGGGCGCTCGCCAGCGGACCGCGTACTATACCGGATCAGCACCACGGGAGGGAAAGCACGGTGCCGGCGCGATGGGTGAACAAAACCGGCGGAGCCCCCGGCGCGGCTGCTGACGGTCTATCATAGTGAGACATACGAGCCGGAGACTTGGATGAAGAGACATTTCAGAAGTCTGATCGCGTTGGCCGCCGTGTCGGTGCTCGCGGGCGCCGCCCATGCTCAGGTTTCGCTGAACTCGGTGCGGATCGGCGCCAAAGACACGGTCGCGGTGGCGAAGTTTTATGAGAGCGCCTTCGGGATGCAGGAGGTCAACCGGATCGACGCGCCGGCGGGACCGGAGATCTTTGTGAACTTCGGCGCCACCGTGGAAGCCGCCAAAGCTAACAAGAGCGAGCCGATCGTGATCATGCATCGCGATTCCGACGATGTGAAGGATTCCATCCCGCACGTCATTCTCAACGTGAAGGATATGGCCGCGACCGTGTCGGCCATCAAGGCGGCGGGGGGTTCGATGGCCGGCGATCCGCGTCCGTTCCGCAATACCGGCATCGTCATCGGCATCGCCATCGATCCGGCCGGCAACCGGGTGGAATTGATCCAGCGGCCTTGAGACGCTGAGGATCGGCCGTGTGAAGCACATGCCGGCTGCGGCCACCCGATCGAAGTCCCGCCTGCGGGCGCGTGTTTACCTGCTGCTCACGCTGGCCTTCGTCTTTCTGATTGTTGCGTTTCTGTTTCCACTCGTCTTCGGGCTCCAGATCGAAGTTCCGTCGCGCGTCCCGTTCGGAAGCGCGTCTTCGATGGCGTTTGAGATTGCCAACCAGAACCTCACCCCGGTCACGAATGTTGAATACACGTGCGAGATCGCGAAGCTGGTCACCGCGAGCGGCGCGCCGATCCATGAACCGAGGGTTCTCAGCCGCGGCAATTTCCGCAAGATCGCGGGCCGGCGGGGAGTCACCGGGCGCTGCCAAACCGGCTACCTCATCACGGCTCCGCTCCGAACTGCGGAATATCAGCTCACCGTCACCTATCGCGTCTATCCCTGGCCGCAACCGTTCACCCGTACCGCGCGCCTTTCCGCGGAGATCAACGGAACAGGCGAGGTGATCGGGTGGAAGGTGGAGTAGCGCAGGCCGGATCGCTGAAGCCTCTCTACGGTTCCCGATATTCCCCGAACACCATCTTGAGCCGGCCCGAAATCTCTCCGACCGTGGCGTACGCTTCGGCGGCTTGCAGAATCGGGGGCATCAGGTTGGTTCCACCGCGCGCGGCGTTTTCCAGCGCGGCCAGGGCTGCGTCGACGGCGTGCTGGCTGCGCGAAGCGCGGGTCTGGCGGAGGCGTTCGATTTGCGCGCGCTCCAGCGCCGGGTCGAGGCGGAACGTCGGGATCCCGCCATCGCCTTCCTGGCGGAAGCGGTTCACCCCGACGATGATCCGTTCCCCGCTTTCGATCGAACGCTGATATTCGTAAGCCGCGTTCTGAATCTGGGCCTGAATGAAGCCGGTCTCGATGGCGCGCAGGGTGCCGCCCATCTCGTCGATTTCCTTCAAGTAGGCGCGCGCGCCCTGCTCGATGGAATCGGTCAGCTGCTCGATGTACTCGCTGCCGCCGACGGGGTCGGCGGTGTTGGCGACTCCGGTTTCGTAGGCGATGATCTGCTGCGTGCGCAGCGCGAGGCGCGCCGATTCCTCGGTGGGCAGGGAAAGCGCCTCGTCGCGCGAATTGGTGTGCAGCGACTGCGCGCCTCCCAGCACCGCGGCCATGGCTTCCACGGCGGTGCGCACGATGTTGACATCGGGCTGCTGCGCGGTGAGCGTGGACCCGGCGGTCTGCGCGTGAAAGCGCAGCATCATCGAGCGCGGATCCTTCGCGCCGAAACGGTCGCGCATGATGGTCGCGTAGAGGCGCCGCGCCGCCCGGAATTTGGCGATCTCTTCGAGAAAATCGCTGTGCGCGTTGAAGAAGAACGAAAGCCGGGGCGCGAAGGAATCCACCGCCAGGCCCGCCTGCACGGCAGCTTCGATGTAGGCGATGGCGTTGGCGAACGTGAATGCCAGCTCCTGCACTGCGGTCGAACCCGCTTCGCGAATGTGATAGCCGCTGATCGAGATGGTGTTCCACTCCGGCATCTCGCGGCCTGCCCACGCAAAGACGTCGGTGATGATCCGCATCGCGGGGCGCGGCGGATAGATGTAGGTGCCGCGCGCGATGTATTCCTTCAGGATGTCGTTCTGAATCGTGCCCGAAAGCTTGCGCCAGTCCGCGCCCTGGCGCCTGGCCACGAGCGCATACCATGCGAGCAGGATGGCAGCCGTCGAGTTGATGGTCATCGACGTGGAGACGTCCTGAAGCGGGATGCCGCGGAGCAGCACTTCCATGTCGGCCAGCGACGAAATCGCAACGCCGACGCGGCCTACTTCGCCGGCCGCCAGCGGGTCGTCGGAATCCAATCCCATCTGGGTCGGCAGGTCAAACGCCACGGACAGGCCGGTGGTGCCTTGCGATAGCAAAAAATGATACCGGCGGTTACTATCCTCGGCGGTGCCGAAGCCGGCGTACTGGCGCATGGTCCAGAGGCGGCTGCGGTACATGTCGGGATAAATGCCGCGGGTATACGGAAACGCGCCAGGTTTACCCAGCCGGTCATTCATGATCGGGAGATTTTGCGCGCCCGCAGAAAAGAGGTGATGCCGAACCAGCCCATGATCAGGGTCAATGGGGCGGCGAGGAACAACTTGGCGGGCTCATCGGCCCAGTACGCGCGCACCCCATTAAAGCCGAAGATAACGGCTAGGCACAAGAAAAGAAAGCCGATAACCTCATTCCACAGAGTCCTGGCAGGCTTTACGACGGCAGGAACCACATGGTGGAGAAACTGGCGTCCATGACGGAGCACCTGGCGGTTCATCAAGACCATCCTAACAGAGCCCAGGCTGGCGCATTTACAGGATGGCGCATAAATTGCCGATAGAAAGCTTGTGAACCACTTGCGGGTCCACTACAATCAAGGCGGGTGGGCGCTCCACCCGTGGAACGAAGTGCGTCGCCGGCACATCCACTAGTAAAGGGGAGAACTCCGTGGACGAACCATTGAAGCACCTCATGCAGGAATTGGGAAACGCGATCAACGATTCCCTTTCCGAGTCCGACCGGATCGCGGAAGCGATCGGCGAAATCAAGAGGGCTGGCTACGATGTCTTCCTGGTGCTGGAAGCCACCATTGGCTTCAACCGGCGCGATGACGACGAAGAAGCCGACGAGGAAGCCGGGCCCGAGGTGACCGAGGAGCCCAAGCGGGGTTTCGAAACCACCGGCAAGATCAAGTTCACATCCCAGGATCACCGGTTCTTGCGCGCCCTCAAGATCGCGGTGGACGAAGAAAACCGCTGATCAGCGGAGAAGCTCCATATAAAGGTCCCACGTCTCGCGGACCGCTTTATCCCAAGTAAAGAGAGCGGCCCTTTGGCGCCCGCGCAGGCTACATTCGTTTCGCAAATCGGAGCTTCGCGTCATCCGGCGCAGGGCATCGGCTAAGGCCGCGGTGTCTTCGGGGTCGACCAGCAGAGCCGCGCTTCCCGCCACTTCGGGAAGCGCCGAGCGGTTCGAAGTGATCACCGGGATTCCGGCGGCCATTGCTTCCAGAACCGGCATGCCGAAGCCTTCGTCCAGCGAGGGAAACGCGAAGACGGAAGCGCGGCCGTACCAGCGCGCCAGCTCCTCCGTGGTGACATAGCCAGTCACGTGGATGCGGGGCCGCGCCGGGCTGGCGTCAATCCGGGCTTCGATCTCGGCGGCGCCGTATCCGGCGGAACCGGCCAGCACCAGACGCCACTCCGGATCCACGGCTTCGAACGCCTCCACCAGCCGCGTCATGTTCTTGCGCTTCTGGATGGCTCCGACGCACAACACGATCTTTTCCTTCGGAAGCGCCGGAACCGGCAGCTGCCGGATGCCGTGATGCACCACCCGGATCTTCGAAGCCGGCGCGCCGAGCAATCCGGTGATCTGGGACTTGGTGAATGCCGAGACCGCAATGATGGCGTCGGCGCGCGCGGCGGCATCGCGGGCCTGGGCGGCGAAGCGGGTCCGGAACTCGGGCGTGGAATACTCGCCGGAGAGCACGAAGAGATCGTGCACCGTAATCACGGCCCTTCGCAGGCGCTGCGCGGGCAGCCGCTGATTCAGCCCGTGAAACAGATTGGCGTGACCCGGGCCGAACGGCGGGGCCAGCAGACGCCGGCGCGCGTTGCGCGGCACGCGTTCCGGCCAGGCGCGCAGATACCGATGCGGCCGGTAGTAGAAATCGAAGCGGGCTTCGGGCTGGGCCTCGGCCAAGCCGAACAACAGCGCGCGGGAATAAATTCCCACTCCGGAGAGCTGGTCTCCCAGGCTATAGGTCGCGTCGAGGGCGATGATCACTCGATTCCGTATTCTTTCATTTTGCGGTACAGCGTCGTGCGGCCGATACCCAGCGCTTGCGCGGCCTTGCTGCGTTCGCCGGCGCAGGCCGTGAGAGCGCGCAGGATTGCCTGCTTCTCGGAAGCGGGGATCGAGATGACGGGAAGCCGCGGGGCGCGCGTGAAAGCCGGGTACGTTTCCTCGCCGGCCGTTGCCGCGACGCAGTGCGGCTGGCGGGCCGCGTGGTGGTGCTGCAACGCCGAGGGAAGGACCGAAAGATCGAACGCTCCGGGGGAGGACATCGCCGCGGTGCGATCGATGCAATGTTTGAGTTCGCGCACGTTGCCCGGCCAGTCGTACGAAAGCAGGATTTCCATGACCTCCGCACTCGGCTGGAACTCCGGGAGCCCTTCTGCCCGGCCGGCGGCCAGAAAGTGTTCCAGGAGCTCCGGGATGTCCTGTCTGTGCTCCCGGAGTGGAGGCAGGCGGATGGAGAACACGTTCAGCCTGTAATAGAGGTCCTGGCGGAACCGGCCTGCCTTGACCTCGGCCTTGAGATCGCGATGCGTGGCCGAGATGATCCGGAGGTCGACCGCGCGCCACTTCAGTGCGCCGACCGGGCGGTATTCGCGTTCCTGGAGCAGCCGGAGGAGCTTCACCTGCATGTCGAGCGGCAGGTCGCCGATCTCGTCGAAAAACGCTGTGCCTCCGTCGGCCAGTTCGACCAGGCCCTTCTTGTTTTCGACCGCGCCGCTAAAGGAACCTTTCACGTGGCCGAACAGCTCGCTTTCCATCAGGGTGCCGACGAGAGATCCACAGTCAATCGGCACGAACTGGCCGGAGGGATTGGCGGCGTGAATGGCGCGCGCGACGACTTCCTTGCCGGTCCCGCTCTCCCCGAGCAGCAGGACAGGCAGCCGGTTCTGCGAGGCCTTGCGGATGAGACGGCGGACAGCCGCCATCTCGGGCGACTGCCCAATCAGGGGGTCGGCCGAAGCGATCGCGCATGCGTTCATTTCAAGCTGCGTTACACCGTATCCAGTCGTACGACGAAGGCGGTATTCTCATGGGAATCTCTGCGGATCCGGTTGGCGAGTTCGCCCGCGGCGCTTTCCGAGGGTTCCGAGCCCACCAGCACCCGCCACAGGCTGGGAGTGCCATCGCGCCGGCACAGGCGGGCGGTGCCGTACTGTTTTTCCATGCGGCGGCGAAGCCGCTCGGCGTTGCGGCGGTCCTGAAAGGCGCCGACTTGCACGGCGAACAGAGCGGGCTCGGGGTTGTCCGGGAGTCGAATCACTTCAAACCGGACCCGAGCGGTCCCCGGTCCGAGGAATTGGAGCGACCGCGCGGCGGCGCGCGACACGTCGAGGATCCGCCCATCGACAAACGGGCCGCGATCAATAATGCGCACGTCCGCCGTGCGCTGGTTGTCCAGATTCTGGACACGGATCCACGTGTTGAACGGGAGAGTACGATGGGCGGCGGTCATCTGCTCCATGTCGTAAATCTCACCATCCGCCGCGCGGCGGCCATGGTACGGGTGGCCGTACCAGCTGGCAAGCCCGGTTTCGGTATAGCCGACTCGAACCGGGGGCGGGATGCGCTGCGCGCGCTGTTTGCGGGCACAGCCGCCCAGCACGAGGGCGAGCAACAAAGCAGCCAAGAGCGCACGCGGCTTCGCCATATGCTTCTCCGGCCATGCTACCCTGCCGGGAAATCGGGGCGCAATTTATACCGGGCTCATCCTAAACCACGCCCGGTTTTTTGCCGATAGGCAGGTATGCGAGATCGGCGATCCGAAGGACGGTTGTTGTGCGCGGATTTGGTGCAGGCCTGTTGGAAAGACCAGCGCGGCAAAAGCCACCGGGCATCGGCACTGCTCGAAGACATATCCGCTTCGGGCGCCTGCCTGCAGACGGAAACCGCCCTGCCGGCGGGGGCGGCGGTGCAGTGGCGGACGCCGAAGGCGGAGTTCAGAGGGATCGTGCGGTACTGCGAATACCGGGAGATCGGCTACTTTGTGGGGGTGGAATTCGACCCCCGCTTCAAATGGTCCAAGAAGAGCTTTCAGCCCCGGCATCTGCTGGACGTGAACCAACTGATGCGGCGTTGATGTCAGCGAGCGGTCGTTTCCGTTTTGGGCTTCTTGAGAAAGCGGTACAGGCTGTAGCCGGCGAGAAAAACGGCGGCGCCGGTGACCGCGCCGAGTCCGATCACGATTCCCGCCGAGATGGGGGTGGCGCTGCCGAGCGCGGCGAGCTCGAGAACGCCGCCGGTGGCTCCGCCCGCCCCGCCCACACCCGCGCCTACACTGGCTACGGCCGCGGCTTTGGCTTTTTCTTTTCCTGTCTGGGTCATGGCGCGCGAAATCCTCTTACTCCGCAATTCAGAGCTTGCAATCTCAATTATAACGAGCCGGACGCGGCACCGCCAGACTAACTTCCGGCCAACACCTCTATGGATGCGGCAAACGGCCGAGCCGCTACAAATTTATCAAGCGCACTCGATTCGCGGTTAGCAGCAGGCGGGCGATCCGATGCGGACGGGGTGGGGATGACAGACCTCGCGAAGGGCCGCGAGAGTGGCGCTGGCGGCCTCCTCCAGGGTCATACCATCGAGAGTGAGGAACGGCAGTTCGGCATCAATTTCGCCGAACTCGCCGCAGGTGGCGCAAATCCAGGGGATCTTGACGTGCATGGAAGATGAAGAATAACAGGGAAAACCCGCTGGACGTCCCCGGGGTGGGTACTGTTGACGCCCCGCTGTTGTACTGGAACCGGCAGTGTACAGTGAATATACTAGAACTCCGGCTTGGCCCGTTCGGGCCACTCAGGAATGGGCCGGCGAGAGGACATCATGAAGACTATCCGGTGGGTGATCACGGCGGCAGCGACTGCAGCGATCGGATTCGTCGGAATGCCGGCGCCGGTAGCGAGCGGGCAAAGCGGGCCGCTCCAGGTTTTGGTCTCCAATGGCGTAAAGACCGTGGTGGATGAGATCCGCCCGGAATGGGAACGCGCGGCCGGCCGGCCGCTCCAGCTGGAATTCGGAACGACCGCGGCGCTGAAGCAGCGGATCGAGCGCGGCGAGCCATTCGACATCGCGGTGCTCACCTCGGAGGCCATCGACCAGTTGCTGAAAGATGGAAAGATCCGCGCGGGGTCGCGCCTCGATCTGGCGCGCTGCGGCATCGGAATGGGGATGCGCGCGGGCGCCGCGAAGCCGGAGATCGGCACGGTGGATGCGCTGAAACGAACGCTGCACAGCGCCCAATCGGTCACATTCGCGGAAGCCGGCGCGAGCCGCGGCTATCTGGACAAAATGTTCGCGCAGTTCGGCATGGCGGACGAGATGAAGGCGAAGACGATTCTGACGCCGAGTTCGGTGAACTCCAACCAGCTCGTGAGCGAAGGCAAGGCGCAGTACATCCTGACGCTGGTGAGTGAAATTCTGCCGGCGCCGGGGGTCGCGCTGGCCGGGCCGCTTCCGGCGGAAGTACAGAGTTATGTGAGTTTTGCGGCCGGCCTGAGCGCCACTGGCACCAATCTCGCGGCGCGTTCGGCCGCGCTGAAGTTCCTCAAGAGCCCGCCGGTGGCGCCCGTCTTCCAGGCTAAAGGACTGGAGCCGCGCTGACGCGCGCCGCCTACTGACGGCGGAAGACCGATTCGTCTTTCAAGAGCTGCTGATAGTGGGCGGCGTCCTGGTTATCTTCCAGGCACTCATATTCGCGCAGCCGGGTGCCTTCGCGGCGCATGAGAGTCGTGCGATAGATCCAGGGTTTGGTGAGCACTTTGGGATCTTCCATGGTCGCTTCGTACTCGATCCGGTCGCGGTCCGTCATCTTGTAGCGCTCGACCACGTGCAAGGCATCGCTGTGAAACGTGCCGGCGCCGATCAGCCAGGTCTTGTCATTGAATGCGGTGACGTCGACCACCAGGGTATCGCCTTCCCAGTGGCCGATCGAATCGCCCATGAAGGTTGGTTCGAGATCATCGGGATGCCTGGTGGTCATCGGGATGACCCGGTGAGTGTTCATGTACTCGTACAAGATCACGATGTTTTGCGGCGTCTGCACGATCTGCATCGGGAACAGGCCGACGGAAGTCGACCGCGGCACGCCCGCGGGCAGGCAGGCGGCTTGGGGGTCATCGATGGCGCGGCGATTGAAGGATTCGAGCACTTTCTTGGCGGCCCAGGGCTGATAAGGCGCAGACTCCCGGGCGGGGCCGCGGGTTCTGGCGCGCGGAGGGGCCGCGGGCGGATTGAGCACCTCGCCATTTCCCACCTGGCCTTCGGTGTTGGCCTCTTCCCACGTGCCGCGGCGCGTGCTTCCGGCCTGGTACACGCCGTTGAGGTCCGGTTTGCCGTCGGGCATCCGCGGGACCGGATAGATCTTGGGGGCGTTGCTTGCCTGGTTTTGGGCGGCAGCGGTCGCGGGCAGCAACGCCAGCCCGGCGCCAGCCGCGAGTGTGAACAGGAATTTTCTCATTGTGCGTTCACAGCGGGGACATTGCCGCCATCGCCGGTGCCGGCGGGCGGTCCGGAAAACAGCTTTTTGCCATCGGCAAAAGTCACCTGCCGGGAGTGCGCCCAGTTCGTGCCGTCGCGCGCCCTCCAGCCAAACACGGTGACGGTGTCGCCGGGTTTCATGGTGACTTCACGCTTCCAGCCGGTGCGGTACAAAACGTTGGGCGGGAAGCCCTCGAACTTCCAGTTGGCGACATTTCCCTTGTCGTCCTTCACATCCATGTAGAAGTGAATGTGCGGATTGGTCCACTCGACCTTGGTGACGACGCCGGTCAGGGTGATGGGCTTATTGGCGTCATATTCGGCGCCAAAGGAGTGATGGGCCCAGACCGGGAAAGCAAGCAACACCGCGGCCACAAAGGCATAACAGAGCTTCATGGCTGGGTAGTGTATCCGATCCGGGCGGGCGGCTTCAAGGCCGTGTTCAATCTATTGAACGGCTAGAAGCGAGCGCGGCGCGAGATCTCACGGCCGGCCGCTTTTATTTTCTGCACGAGCACGTCGGCGGCGGCCCAGGCGGGTTCGGCCAGCCCGCCGTTCAACGCCACAGCGGCGCTGACTTCACCCGCGGCTCCGAAGATCGGAGCGGCAATCGAGCGCAGCCCGCCGTGGTGTTCTTCGTCGGCGGCGGCATATCCCTGCTCGCGGACGAGGGCGAGTTCGCGAAACAGGCGGGCGCGGGAAATGATGGTCTTTCGGGTGAAGCGAGCAAGGCCATACCGGGCGACGATGGCGAGGACCTCCTGGCGCGGGCGAAAGGCAAGCAGCACTTTGCCGAGCGCGGTCGAGTGAGCCGGCAGTTCGCGGCCGATGTCGCGATCGGCGCGGAGGCGATACTTGCGCGCCTGCGCGCCCCAGCGGACGGGCAGATCTCCCGCCACCTGGACGGCGTCGCGGACGAAGCCGGAGCCCTCGACGCGATCGACGATCAGGACGCGGCCGCGTTCGAGCACGCCAATGCCGGCGGACAAACCGGTCTCCGCCGCCAGCTTATACAACGCCGGCTCGGCAATGGCGCGGACCCCGATCTCCCGCAGCGCGCCGTGGGCCAGCGCGACCGGTGTCAGCCCGATGCGATAGCGCCCCGATTCAGGATCCCGGGCCAGGTACCCGCGTTCTTCCAGGCGCTCCATGATGTACGAACACGTACTCTTCGGAATGCGCATCCGCTGGCTGATTTCACCATTCCGCAAGCCGCCGGGAGTCTGCTCGAGGGCTTCCAGGATGGCCAGGGCGCGTTCGAGCGAGTTCGTGGGCTGCTTCATACGATCGCAGATAACAGAATACAGCCGGGATAACAGGCCGCGTACTCCGGTGCCCAATGGGTAACGCTTTGCACCGCCGAAGGCGTGGAATGTTTCTGGCATAAGAATGCGATCGTATACACGATTGACGTGCAATCGTTCGCGGACGGCAACGGCGATGGAGTGGGGGATTTCGTCGGGCTGACCGGGAAGCTGGATTACATTGCCGGCCTGAATATCAACTGCATCTGGCTGCAGCCGTTCTTCCCGTCGCCGCGGCGCGACAACGGCTACGATGTAACCGACTACTACAGCATCGATCCGCGATATGGAACGATGGGCGACTTCGTCGAATTTTCCCAAGCGGCCCGAGACCGCGGCATCCGGGTAATTATCGATCTGGTCGTGAACCACACCTCCATCGATCATCCGTGGTTTCAGCAGGCGCGGCGCGACAAGGCGTCGCGCTATCGCAACTGGTACGTGTGGTCGGAGAACGAGCCGCCGAACGCCCGGGACGGCACGATTTTTCCGGGCGTACAAACGACCACCTGGACGTTCGATCCAGAGGCAGGCGCCTACTACTATCACCGGTTTTACGATCACCAGCCGGACCTGAACACGGGAAATTCCGAGGTGCGCGACGAGATTGCGCGGATCATCAAGACCTGGACGCAGCTCGGCGTGTGCGGCTTCCGGGTGGATGCGCTGCCATTCGTGATCTCCACCAAAGGACCGGGCTGCTCGGCTCTGGGGGATTGCCCCGAATATCTGGTCGAGCTCCGCCAGGTGCTTTCGTGGCAGCGGGGCGACGCCGTGTTCATGGCCGAAGCGAATGTCCCGCCGGATCAGGTGCCTTTATATTTCGGGGAAGGCGACCGGGTCCACGTCATTTTCAATTTCTACGTCAACCAGCACCTCTGGCTGGGGATGGCTCGCGAGCAGGCGCAGCCCATTCGCGACGCGTACGCGGCCTTGCCCGAGATTCCGAAGTACTGCCAGTGGGCGAACTTCCTGAGGACGCACGACGAACTGGACCTGGCCCGGCTGAGCGAAAGCGAACGGGGCGAGGTATTTCAAGCATTCGGTCCCGAGCCGAATATGCAGATCTATAACCGCGGTATCCGCCGGCGCACGGCGCCGATGCTCGGGAACCAGCGCGCGCGCCTGGAACTGGCGCACAGCCTGATGCTGACGCTGCCGGGCAGCCCGGTGCTGCGGTACGGGGATGAGATCGGAATGGGGGAGGATCTCGGCTTGCGGGAGCGCGACAGCATCCGGACGCCGATGCAGTGGGCGGACGCGCCAAACGGCGGGTTTTCGCCGGCGCCGGCGGACCGGCTGGTGCTGCCGGCGATCCGCGGCGGAGAGTTCGGATACGAGCGGGTGAATGTCGCGGCGCAGCAGCGCGATCCGAACTCGTTTCTGAACTGGCTGGAGCGGATGATCCGGCTGCGGACGCGGTCGCCGGAGTTCGGGGCCGGCCGGCTGGGCTGGCTGGAAACGAGCGACCCGGCCGTTCTGGCGCACTGCTGTTCGAACGGCACTGCGCGGGTGTTCGCGATCCATAACCTGAGCGGGCGGGAAATCGAGGCCAACATCCGGTTCGGACCCGAAGTGCGCGGCCTCTTCGATCTGCTGGAAAATTGTGAACATCCGGCTCCACAGCACCCCAGCCGGCAATTCCGGCTTCGGCCGTACGGATATTTGTGGCTGCGGGAGGCGCACGACGGAGAGAACTTCGCCGGCCAGCTTGGTTCCGGAAACTGATGCGATCGGCCGCCGGGGGGAGACGCCGCCCTAGCGCGCCAGTTGCTTCAGTTTTTCGTCGAAGACCTGGTATGGCATGGCGCCGATGACCAACTCGCCTTCGATCGCATTGGGGGCGGTCTTGCCGATCACAAACGAAGGCGTTCCGTTGGCGCCGATCTTGAGAGCCTCCTGGATGTCGCGCTCGATCGCGGCCTTGTATTTGGCGCTCTGCACGCACGAACGAAACGTTTCGACGTTCAGCTTCAGGTCCTGCGCGTCGGCGACCAGGTGAGATAGATCGAGGTGGTCGGGGTCGCTGCCCATGCGCTCGCGCATGGGCCAGAACTGGCCTTGTTCGCCGGCGCACCGGCCGGCTTCGGCGGCCTGCATGGCGTTGGGGTGAAAGTCGAGCGGCAGATCGCGGCTGACGAACCGCACTTTGCCGGTATCAATGTAGTTCTTCTTCAGCTCGCCGAAGGTGCTGACGTGAAAGCGGTAGCAGAACGGGCATTGAAAATCGGTGAACTCGACCATGGTGATCGGCGCGTCCTGGGAACCGATGGCAAACGCACCAGCGGTCTCCACCTTGGCCCGCGTGGGCGGCTCCGGCTGCTGCGCGGCGGCGCCTTGCTGCTGCTTTTCGAGCAGTTGGCGGATCTGGCGCAGCTCGTTGAGGATCTCGTCCGCCTGCTGTTTGGTGATGCCCTTATCCGCGGCGGCCAGCGGCAGTAACACAGCGAGCGAAAGCGCCGTTGATTTCGCGAACCGAGTCCATGTCCTCATAGTGCTGCTTTCAGCTTACCGTTTTTCCAGAATCAGCATGTATTGGACGCCGGGAATCTGTTCGGCTTCGGACACGAGGTGGAAGCGGCTGGCTTCGACTTCCTGGATGACCTCGGGCTTGTTCAGCCGGATGTGGGTGAGGGCGCGTCCGTTGGGCATGGCCGCTTCATTCTTGTAATACTCGACGATGACCAGTTTTCCATCCGGTTTGAGCGCCTTGTAAATGCCCGCCAGCATGGCTTCCGGATAATCGAAGTGATGGTAGACATCGAGCACCAGCACGCGATCCAACGAGTTCTCGGGCAGCTTGGGATCTTTGTCCGTGCCTTTGAGGAACACGATATTGTTTAGGTGCTGGCTTTCGGCCCGGTCTTTGGCCGCGGCCAGATAATCGTCAAAAATGTCCTCGGCGAAGACGCGCCCCATGGGGCCCACGGCGCGGCTCAGGAACGGCAGCATGTACCCGATGCCGGTGCCGACGTCGGCGACGTTCATGCCGCGCCGGACGCCCATCTCCTTCACCAGTTCGGCTGGCTTCTGCCGCTGGTCGCGATCGGGAGCGGACAATCCGGCGGCCACGGCCTTGCGCCCGCCGGCCGTCTGATACTGCGAATTGGCTTCCTTGGCGACCTGCGCCGCCGCCGGCCAGGCAAGGAGAAGCGCGGCGCACAGCGCAGCGCTCAACTTTTGACCTTTGCCTTTTGACTTTTGATTTTTGACTTCCTTCACAACGCGGTCTCCATAGGCAGCGCCAGCGGCGCTTCGCGCAGGAAATCGAGCTGCGTCATTTCAGTCACCGCGTCGCGGACCGCCTGTTCGGTGGTCGGTTCGACCGTGATGACGAACGGCAGGTCATGTTTGGTATCGCACGGCTCTTGCAAAACCGATTCCAGGCTGATGTGTTTGGTGGCGAGAATGCCGGCGAGCTTGGCAATGATGCCCGGCCGGTCGTCCACCCGGAAGCGCAGGTAGTAAGCCCGCTTCTGCACGGTGACAGGGACCGGCTTGTATTCACCGAGGCGTTCGTGGGCGAAGGGCGAGACGCGTTCCGGACTGCCGCTGCGGATCTCGCGCGCCACGCGCATGAGATCGCTGACCACCGCCACCCCGGTCGGCTTCGGTCCGGCGCCGCGGCCGTAGTAGAACGTATCGTCGCCGTAGAGCCCCTTGACCCAGACCGCGTTGTAGGCGCCCTGCACGCCGGCCAGAATGGTGGCTTGCGGAATCAGCGCGGGCCGGACGGAAAGAATCAGGCCATCGGGCGTCTGCCGCGCCGCGCCGACCAGCCGGATCGTGTGGCGGAGGGTGTGGGCGTACTGAAAATCCATCGGAGATATGCGGCGGATGCCTTCGACAAAGATGTCGGCCGGAGTGATTTTTTCGCCAAACGCGAGCGCGGCGAGCAAGGCCAGCTTGGAGCGCGCATCGAATCCGTCGATGTCGGCGCTGGGATCGGCCTCCGCGTAGCCCAACGCCTGCGCTTCGGCCAGGACCGAGTCGAGCGGCGCGCCCCGCTTTTCCATCTCGGTCAGGATGTAGTTGCTGGTGCCGTTCAGAATTCCGTACAAGGCGGTGACGCGGTCGCCCGAAATGCCCTCCCGCAGGACGGCGTGGATGGGAATGCCCCCGCAGACGCTGGCTTCCATGGCGACATTGACGCCGGCCTGGATGGCGCGATCCCAGAGTTCCGGCCCGCAGACCGCCATCAACTCTTTATTGGCGGTGACCACCGACTTTCCGCGAGCGATCGCGGCGTCGAGGATCTCGCGCGCGACCCCGGTGCCGCCCACCAGTTCCGCGACGATCTGCACCTCGGGGTGTGCCACCACTTCCCGCCAGTCCGCGGTTTTGAGCACGGATCCCAGCGCAGCGGGTATGCTTTTCGTCCCCACGGAGCGGCTGCAAACGGCTTTCACGTTCAAGCGGAAACCCAATTTGAGCGCAATCTGATCGGCGTTTTCGGCAAGAATGGCAAGCGTCCCCGAGCCCACGTTGCCGATTCCGACAATGCCGATATTCACTTGCTCCATGATCGTTTTATGATAACAAGCCCGTTTGCGGCGGCCCCGTTTTCCACCGCTTCTCGCGTTACCGGGCGAAGGAGGCCGCGCCCGGCCTCGGCAGAGCGGACGACGGCGCGCGGACTTCTCGGCGAGGGGGACTGGACGCGGATTTCGCGGCGCGGCGATATCATACGGATAGGTCTGGCCATGAAATATACTCTGCGACGCGCCGCTTTTCTGTTCTCTCTTGCCGCGGTAGCCGGTCTCGCGCAGCGGCCGGGCCCCGAGGATCAGCCTCCGCTCACGCAACCCACGAATCAGGCCGATGTGCGGCTGCCGAATGGAAAGCTGCAGCGCGATGAAATTCTCAAGGCGGAACACCAGGAAAACCTGAAGGACGCCGCCAAGCTGGTCGAGCTGACGCAGGATCTGAAGGAGAGCCTCGAAAAAGACGATCGTTATGTTCTTTCGCTCTCCACGCTGAAAAAGACCGACGAGATTGAAAAGCTGGTTAAGAAAATTCGCTCTCGCCTGCGGCACGATTAGCCTGACGGGCGCGAACAGCTTCGCGCAGACGCGGCCGGCCGGGAAGCCGGCGATTGCGTTGCTGGACGCCGGCGATGCGCCGCAGTGGCAAACCTGGGTCAAGGACCTGGGCTGGCCGGTGATCGCGCCGCCGGCCGCGGCTCAGACGGCCATCGATGCGCGGATTCATGCATTGGAAGACGCGGTCCAAGCCGCGATTCAGAATGGTTCCGCCGACGCGGCGCGGATCTATCTGGCGGGGCGCGGCGATGCCGGCGCGGGGGTGTTCTATACGGTTTCGCGGCTGCCCGACGTGTGGGCGGCGGCGGTCGCGGTGGGGGGATCGCCGCAGCCGGCGATCGATGGCGGCGGTTTGTACGCCGCGAATTTCTCCCATGTTCCGGTTCTCTGGGCGGGCGCGGGAGCGGACGACCGCGGTATCGCGGAATCCCTGCAGGCGGCCGGCGTGCCCCTGGAGTTCCGTCCAGCGGAGGGACTGACGGCCGGCGCGGTGGTCGAGTGGCTGGCGCAACACCACCGCCCGCCAGATCCGGAGGCCATCGACTGCGAGACCAGTTCGCCGGAGTTTGCGCGATGCTATTGGATCCGGATGATGAAATTCGATCCCGGTGAACGCAATGACGTTCTCGATTCCACGCGCATGCAGCCGCGCATCACCAGCGCACTCGATCTCGGCGGATTCGGCTTCCAGAAGGACGACCCCGGCCCCGGGGTGCTGGTCAGCTATCTGCCGCCCAAGTATTCCGGCCCGCTCAAAATGGGCGACCGGATCGTGGCCCTCGATGGCAGAGACATTCCGGACGCCCGCCGGTACATCGAATTAATGGCGCAGATTTCCGAGGAGCGGCCCGCGGCCGTCATGGTGCAGCGCGGAAAAGAAAAGATCCGCATCGAAACCAGGATCGTGCTCCCGAAGCCGGCGCCGGGCGTGACCGCGCGCGTGCAGGGGAGATTTCTCCGGGAGGAGAAAGAAATTCAGATCATCAGCCGCACCGTGACCGAAATGCGGGTGGACATTCCGCCGCAATGGACGCCGGCGATCCTGAACTGGAACGGCGTGCCGCTGGAAAACGTCGAGGCAGCCGGGTGCCGCCTGTTGACGATTGCGAAGGCGATCGAAAAGGCCGCCCCGTGCCCTCAGTAGACAGGCTGCGTGCCCGCCTACTGTTTCCGGTTGCCCGCCTCGAAGCCGGCGCGCAGATCGGCTTGCGAAGCGGCGGCATCTTTGAGCGGCGTCACTTTATCGGGATCGATGCGAACCATCACGTAACGGATGTGATCGTCGATGCGGGTGAACCAGTGGCCGGTGCCCGCCGGGATGACGATCATGTCGCCGGCTTTCAGCTCATGGCTCGCGCCGTTGCGGATGGCGGCGCCGTTGGCGCCCGGGCCGTTCAGCATTTTAACGGCCCAATCCTCGGCCGGGCGGCGCTTCAAACCGTCGATGTCGGGCCCGGTCACGAGAGTTGCCGATCCGTCGAGGATGTAATAGACCTCGCTGACGAGATCGTGTTCGGCAACCGGAGAATTCCCAGTGAGCTTGCCGCGGTAGACCACTCCGATATCGACATGGCTCTTGCCCACGTCGACTGCGCGGACCTGTTGATCGCTGACGGCGGTGGCCGGAGGCACGCGCTTCAAGTAGGCCTGGAGTTCGCTGCCATCGATATAGGTGGCGGAGCAGTGATTGCAGCTTGGCCGGGTTTCCTGGGCGGAAAGACCAACACCCAGGGCGAATGCTAGCAGCGCGATTTTCTTCATAAGAGCTCCTTACCTGCCGTTCGGCCAGGCTACGCCTTGATCGGCTTTGGCGACCGGCGCCATTCCCTTATACGTGAACTTCTGCACGCGCTGGCCGCGATAGGTTTCGGTAACGTAGATGTTGCCCTTGGAATCGGTGGCGATGCTGTGATTGCCGTAGAATTCTCCGGGCTGGTGCCCGCCTTCCCCAAAGCTGGTCAGAACCTCGAGCGAGTTCCGGTCCAAGATCCGGACTTTGCGGTTCTCGCCGTCGGTCATGTACAGAAATTTCTGCTGCGGGTCGGCCGAGAATGCCAAATCCCACACGGAGCCGGATCCGCGCGTGTTCTTCTCGTAGAACTGCTCTTTGACGAAGGTCCCATCGGGCTTGAAGACCTGGATGCGGTCGTTGGCGCGGTCGCAGACATAGAGCAAACCGTCGTGCGACAGCATGGCGCAATGGACGGGGTTGCGGAACTGCTGGGCCGGCGGGTCGCTGGGGTCGTACGGGCCGAGATCCTTGTCGTCGGGCTTGTGTCCGTAGGCGCCCCAATAGCGTTTGTACTTGCCGGTCGAGGCGTCGAAAACGATCACGCGGTGATTGCCGTAGCCGTCCGCGACATAGATTTCGTTGGCCTTCTCATCGACAAAAATCTTGGCGGGCAAGCGCAGATTTTCGGTGTCATTGCTCCCCTTGCTCTGGCTGGGCTTGCCGATCTGCATCAGGAACTTTCCATCCACGGTGAACTTAAGGACCATGGTGTCGTGGAAGCTGGCAAAGGTGCCGCTGGTTTCTTCGTCCTGGCCGTTCAAAGCGCCGCGGCCGCTCGCCTGCGTCCGGCCGTTGCTGCCGATCCAGACGTTGTCTTTGGAATCGACGGTGATTCCGTGGTTCGAGATCGGCCAGTCGTAGCCCTGGCCGGGGCCGCCCCAGGAGCGGACGAGTTTGCCGGCTTGATCGAATTCGAGAACCGGCGGCGCCGCCACGCAACAGGAAGCAACTTGCGGATTCCCCTCGGCATGTCTTTCGCCGGCTTCGAGGGAGCCGGGCCGGTGGATGATCCAGATATTGTCGTGGGAATCGGCGGACACGCCGATGGTTTGGCCGAGGACCCAGTGATTGGGCAGCGGCTTGGGCCAGAACGGATCGACCTCGAACCGCGGCGCCATGACCGTCGCGGCATGGACGGTGTGGCGCGCGCGCAGAACACCCAATCCCGCGACGATCAGCACGACAGCCGCTAAATAGAGATGATTTCGCCTCATCCGGCTCACCCCTCCTGAGGGTTCTAAGCTATCACATGCGTCGAGGAAAAGGTCAAAAGTGATCCGGTGGGCGGCTGCGCCGACGCTCTTGAGGCGGCTTTGAGTAGCGCTGAGCCGCAGGCGAAGCGTACCTCATTCCTTTTGCCTTTTGACCTTTGACTTTTGTCTTTTGACTTTTTTCCGCCCGCGGGTCTGCAGGCGGCGCTACTCTACGCGGCGGGCTTCGACTTGCGGGAAGATCTCTTCGGTCTGCGCCAAGGTAGCGAAACGCATGCCGGGCAAGCGGGCGGAAGCGGTTCCGGCGGCAACACCCCAGCGGATCGCCTCGGCCGGTTTGGCTTTGCGGGACATGGCCCAGGCATACGCGGCGGCGAGGGCGTCGCCGGAGCCGATCGGGCAGACCGAATCGACGGGAGGAGACGCCGCGGTCACCAGGCCATCGGGGAAGGCGCCCACGGCCCCACGGCTTCCGAGGGAAAGCACCACCGATTCGGCGCCCATCGTGCGCACTTGTTCGGCCGCTTCGAGGAATTGAGTGCGGGTGAGCAGCGTGCCGCCGAGCAGCCGCTCCGCTTCCTGCTGGTTGGGCGTGACCACGGAAGGGCGCGCCTCAATGCCTTCCCGCAGCGCCTCGCCGCTGGTGTGCAGCAGGGTCTTGACCTTCTTCTTGCGCGCCGCGCTGATCAGTTTTCCGTAAAAAGACGACGGCACGCCCGGAGGAAGGCTGCCGCACAGCATGAGCCATTGCGCGCGGTCGAGCATCTCGCGAACTTTCTTTTCGACTTGCGCCACCTCGGCCGCGCTCAGCTCCGGTCCTGCCTCGTTCAGATGGATGGTGAGGCCGTGCCGGTCGGTGATCGTGAGGTCGGTGCGAATCTCGTTGCGGATGGGGATGACCGCAACCGGAAAGCCGCAACCGTGGAGCAGCGCCTCCAGCCTCTTGCCCTTCTCGCCGCCCGACGGGAGGACCGCGCATGTCGATCCGCCGAACGAATGGATGACGCAGGAAGCATTGATGCCGCGGCCTCCCGCGGATTCGCGGCTGGAACTGATGCGCGCGCGATCTTCGAAAGCGAGACGATCGACGCTGATGGTGCGGTCGATCGCCGGATTGATGGTGAGTGTGACGATCAACTCACCATTTTATGCGCCTCGCGGTTCCGGTCAGCGGGCGATCTCTTCGAGCGGCAGGTGGCGGGTTCGCGGCCCGAAGACCGCGATGGTGAAGGTCATGATCAACATGGCGCCGCCGATGAACAGAGCCACTCCGGCGGTGCCGCCTTGCCGCAGGAAGAAGCCGATGAGCAGGCCGGCGAAGGCGGCGCTGGCGCGGCTCCAGCCATAGACAAAACCGACGGCGCGGCCGCGCACGCGGGTGGGAAACAACTCGCCCTGGTAGTTGTGCAGCGCGAACGACATCCAGTTATTCGACAGCGTCACGAGGACACCGAAGAAAATGATGACGGCGGGCGCCGATCCGGTGGCGAACAGAAACATAAATGCGCCAATGCAGACGCCGGAAACAGCGAGCTGCCATTTTCGCTCGAAGCGGTCGGCTGCCAGCATTCCGATCAGCGGCCCCACCGGATTGGCGATCGCGATGATGAAGGCGTACTCGAGACTCGTAGTGACATGGATGCCTTTGGAAATGAGCAGAGTCGGCACCCAGGCGCCGAAGCCGTAGAATCCGATGGTTTGCATCAGGTTGAACACCGACATGACCAGCGTGCGCTTGCGAAAGGGCGGCCGAAAGATTTCGGTAAAGCGGCTGCGGCCGCCGCGGGCCGGCGCGATCGGCTGCGCAGGCGGAAGCGGCACTCCGGTTTCGCGGACGATCCGCGATTCCAATTCCGCCAGCACCTGCTCCGCCTCGGCATTGCGCCCGTGCAAGGCCAGCCAGCGCGGGCTCTCCGGCAGCCCGCGCCGCAGCCACCAGGAAGCCAGCGCGCCGGCCGAGCCGATCAGGGTCACCCACCGCCATCCCTCGAAGCCAAGCGGATGCCGCGGCACCAGCAGCCATCCCAGCAGCGCCACCAGCGGCACCACCGCGAACTGCACCACCTGGCAGAACGCGAACGCCTTGCCGCGATCCTTCGGGGAAACCAACTCCGGCAGGAAGGTGTCGATGGTGACCTGTTCCAGCCCGACCCCGATATTCGCCACGAAACGCCAGAAATCGACTCCCGCGGCGGTGTGCTGGAACGCCATCACCGCGGTACAGACGGAATACCACAGCAGCGCGGTGATGAAAATGGCGCGGCGCCCGAGGCGGTCGGCGATCGACCCGAATCCCATGCACCCGACGAACATCCCGGCGAAGGCCGAGAACACGAAGAAACCGACGCCGTGGATATCGAACAGGGTTGCGGTGGTGTTGACCAGGATTCCGTTCGCCACCAGCCCGGGGGCGACGTAGGGGCTCAGGAAGAGGTCGTAAAATTCAAACGCACCGCCCAGCGAGATCAGAAAGATCAGACGCCAGACGGCGCGAGAAAGCGGAAGACGGTCAAGCCGGGCAGCGACCAGGCTTGCTGGGCCGGCCGCTGTGTCCCGGGTTCCGATCATTTCAAAACGTGAACTTCGCCGCGAGTTGGATAATTCGCGGATCGAGCGCGCTCGTCACCTTGCCGAAAGTCGACTGACCGAAGGTCAGGCCGAGACCGGACGCGCCGGCTTGCAGGCTGGGCGGAGAAATGCCCGGACGCATGCTGTTGGTCAGGTTGAACGCTTCGGCGCGAATCTCGAGGGCTCCGCGTTCGCGAATCTGAAATTCCCGGGAAAGCGCCGAATCGAATTGCCAGAATCCGGGACCGGGAATGGTGTTGCGGCCCAAGGGGCTGACGGTTCCCAAGGCGGGCGATTGGAAGGCGGCCGGGTTGATCCAGCAATTCGGACCGGGGTTGGCGCATAACGGATCGGCCAACACCTGGACGGGCCGCTGAATCGCCGGGGAAGCGGTGGTCAGCGAGACATCGCTGGCCAGAACCGGCGTCACCCAGTAGGCCGAGGTCGCCCGGAAAATCTCCGCGAATTTCCAGTTCGAAGCGACCATGCTCAGGCCGCGATTGGCGAGCTTCGGCACCTGATACACCACGGTCGCATTGAAGATGTGGCGGCGATCGGAAGAGAAGGTCCCGCCGATTTCGTTGGACTGGCAGTTGCTCCGATCATAGCGGCGGTTGCCGGGGATGAGCAGTCCCGCGCCCGCATTGCCGGTGCTGTCGCCGATCGACAGGTCGCTGATGCAGTGCGACCAGGTGTAATTGGCGTTCATCAGGAAGCCTCTGCTCAAGCGCTTCGTCACGGCAGCGACGAGGCCGTGATAGCTGCCGGTCCCGCCGGAGTCGAGTTGCTCCATATACCCGTAATATTGGTTGCCCGGGTAGTTGTTGATCGTGAACAAGCGCCGGTTCCTGGAGTTGGAATTATTCGATGGCGAGCAGGGGCCGGGCGCGGTGAGGCCGTATTGGCCGGCCTGGCAATTGCCGGGAATGAATACCGCCGGATTTACCTGGAACGAATCCCACAGGTGCGAGCTTTCGCTGCCGATGTAGCTGACGTTGACCAGCCAGTCATTCGCGAACTGATGCTGCACGACCAGGTTCCACTGGTTGACCGCGGTAGTCTTCAGGTCGCGGGTTGGAAAGATGAAGGTCCCGGAGGTGACAAACGGCGCGTTCTTGTTGACGGTGTAGGGGAAGATATTTCCGCCGGGATTCGTGTCATAAGGGCGGCTGAACTGTCCGGCCCAGATGGATGTGCCGCCAAACGGGGGGGCATCGGCCGAGTTGACCATCATCTCGCCAGCGACGAAGTCATAAGAAATTCCAAAGGAGGCGCGAACTACGGTCCGGCCATCGCCCTTCGGATCCCAGGCAATCGCGACGCGGGGAGCCAGCGTGTCGTAGTAGTCGTTCATGCCCTTCTTGCCCTGGAATCCGGGGTCGCCGGGGAAGGTCAGGCCGGGAGGCGCATTCACGTACTGCTGCGTCTTCACGTTGTTGATCATGTTGTCGAAGCTGAAATTGTAGATGTAGCCCCGGATCTCACTGGGAGCGAGGAACGGTTCCCAGCGCAGACCAAGATTCAACGTGAAATGCGGCGATACTTTCCAGGTGTCCTGCGCGTAAGCGTTGACGAACCACTTCGCCTGGTCCAGCGTGTTGGGCAACGAGAGCGAGTTCGAAGTAAACGTTCCCAGCAGGAATTGCGGCAGGTTGGGGAAGGTCCAGTTGGTCTGCGCGTAGACGTTGCCGTTGAAGAGCATCTTGGAAATCATTCCGCCGCCGCCGAAGTTGATCTGGTGGTTGCCTTTGACCCAGCTGATATCGTCGTTGACCTGAATCGGGGTGGAATGGGCGCTCGCCTCGCCGCCGGTTCCGGGGCCCACGCTGAAGTTGCCGGTGACGGTGAAGCCGCTCTGGTGCGGGGTGTAGCCGCAGTAGACCAGATAAGCGCCGAGATCGCAGGCGTCGACATAGTTGGCGGAGAACCGGTGAATGCCGATCCGGTTCACGTTCGCCCGGAAGGAATTGACAAGCGTCGGGCTGACCAGGTAAGTGTCGCCGACGGACCAGGACTGGTCGGCATCGTCCAAACCGCCCTGCGCCGTGGTGAGGATGTTATTCGGAGTGAAGGTGTAGGACGGAGGCCGGAAGTAGTGAATCCGGAAATAGCGGCCGAACAGGCTGTTCTTCGAGCTGGTCTGGTAATCGCCGCGCCCGGTATATTGGCCCTCGTTCTCGTGCGTGATCAGGCCGAACCCGGTATTGCCGCAGGGAGTGGTGGTCGGCGGCAACAGTTTCGCCAATTTGACGGTGCCCGGGTCGTACAGCGTGGGGCTGATCTGGTTATTGACGAACTGGCTCTTGACGGAAGCCGGCAGCGAGGCCAGGTCCTGCGGGCAGCCGCTCCAATCGCCGGCCAGCATTTGCGGCGTCGGGACAAAGACGGCGGCGGTGTTGGCCTGCGGATCCTGCCGCAGAATCGTGTCCTGGTAGCCGAAGAAGAAGAAGAGCTTGTTCTTGATGACGGGACCGCCAATGGTTCCCCCGAACTGGTTGCGCTTGAGCGTATCGCGAGCCGGCGCAAAGAAGTTCCGGGCGTTCAGATCGCCATTGCGAAGAAATTCGAAGACGTCGCCATGGAAGCTGTTGGAGCCCGATTTGGTGATGGCGGTAACGGTGCCGCCGGCATGAATGCCGTTGGAAGCCTGCATCGTGCTGGTCTCGACCTTGAACTCCTGGAGGGCGTCGGGCATGGGGAGGGGCATGTTCGCCAAGTCCCACGGGTTGTTGTAGACGCTGCCATCCAGATAAAAGGCGACGCCGAAGGCCTGTCCCCCGGCGATCACGAACTGCTGCGTGTGCGGATAGCCGCCGTTGCCGGCGACGCCCTGCGGAATGACGCCCGGCGTGTATTGAATCAGGTCCGTCGCCACGCGGCCGTTCAGGGGCAGTTCCAGAATGCGCTGGTTCTCCATGACCGTGCCGACGCTGGTGGCCTGCGATTCCACGAGGGTGGCGTTGGCCTCGACCTGCACCTGCTCGGTTACGTTGCCGACTTTGAGCGTGGCGTTAATGGTCGGGTTGGTCGCAACCTGCAGGGTGATGCCGGTCTGTGTGAAGCTGGCGAATCCCTGCTTGCTCACGTCCAGGCGATACGGGCCCACCGGCAGGTTGGGGATCACATAATTGCCTTCCGGATCGCTGACGACGGTGCGGACCAGGTCCGTGGCGGTGTTCGTGACTTTGATGGTCGCCTCGGCAATCGCCGCCCCGGTCGAATCCGTGACCGTACCCTGGATTTGCGAGAGCTGTCCTTGGCCGAACAAACTGATGCTCCAGATGGCGCAGACAAGCACGAGTAGAAATGTCTTCAGGCTGCGGAATTTCACGATGCACTCCCCCCGGGCGAATTTAGCTGGAAAAAGCGTAAGGCACGCCCCCGTTACAAAGGCGACTCCCCCCTTAGTTCCAGTGGGGTGAATTATATAAGGGCCCTGCAGATGGTGTCAATCACCGGAATGTCCGGAATGCCCGCTCCGCCCGCTTCGGCGGCGGGGGAAGCGGGAAAGACGGGTCCGGAAATCGGTGCGAAGCGCCAGCGGGCCGTCTAAAACGGCGCAGCGCCTCCGTGCCTCACTTTGGGCGCTTCGGCGGTTTCGGCGCTGGACGAGAGCCGCTCGGCGCCCGTCCTGGCGAGGACCTGCTTCGCGCGCAAGGCCCATTCGGAATCGGCGCAATTCACGGAAACGATGGCGCGGCGCTTCAGCACTTTTTCATAATGGCGGGCATCGGCGGGGGCGGCTCCCATTGCCTCCAGGGCGGCGGCAATTCTTCCGGCCGGGGGGGCGGACTCGACGCCGGTCAGAGCGCTCATGAGCGGCCCGGCTCCGACCAAGAAGCCCACATTCGGAACGGAGACGGCCGCGACGTGATCGAGCAGGCCCAGCGTGCCGCGGACGATCTCCTTTTCGACGACGTGACGCGCCTCCTCCTGGTCGACAGGAATGGGTTCGGGTTTGCGGCCGCGAGCCGCGAGATCCTCGGGGATCAGCGCCGATATGGTTTCGCTGGGAAATCCCTTGATGATCAGGGAGCCGATCGCTTCCTCGGCGTCGTCCGGACGCCGATAGGTCCCGAACACGGCCACATTCCTACGCACCATCATTCCTCCGGTTGCGCCGGAGCCCCGCCCGGCGCGCCAATTCTGACGTGAACAATGGGGAGGCTTGCAGTTTGGGTTCCAACGCGGATCGCAGAACACGCACTAGTGAAAACGTTTTTTATAGAACAAATCGACGTTCACCTCGCCATTGACGTCGCGCGAAACGATGGCGGACCACTGTGGATCCATGGCCCATTCGACGCGGATGATTTGAGGATTGCTTTGCGTGACGTCCTGAATGTAGGTAAACGTTATACTGCTGTTGATCTGTTGTTGCAGTGTAAGGGTAGCCTGCGGAGTATTGGAAGTTCCGACGATTTGTGGACTGATCGACAGTTTGCTGACGCCGAACAAGCGCTGCAGGCGTCCGGAAACCGGATTGGCCACAGCCTGTCCGAGCAGCATAGAGGCGCCCGCCTGCTCGATATTCTGCTGCGGCGGAGGCGCCTGGCGGGCTGCCAGAACCGGATCGGTCGTAGGCGGCGTCCCGGAGGCGAGCAAGGCCACAATATCTTTGAATTGCATCGGGGGATCGGAACGGTAGGCGAGCTTCATCTGGTCGGCCGGACCGGAAACGCTGAGGGTGACGTTGATGCCCTGAACGGTTGTGCTGAGATCGATATTGAGAACCGGCTGGATCTGGGTCGGATCGAAGAACGAGATGGTGCCTTGATCGACCGAATACTTGTTGCCAAAGAACACGATCTGGCCCTGGCTAATGGTGACGCGGCCGAGCATTCCGGGTTGGGTCGCGTTGCCGCGCAGAGTCAGATTGGCATCGGCCTGCAGATTCTGCGTGAGTGGGGTTCGAAACTGAACGCCGGCGGTCGTCAGAATCCGGACATCGAACTTCAATCCAGCCATAAAGCCGGTGCTGACCGTGGGAGCTGAAGGAGGCGCTCCGGCGGAACTCAGCATGGAACCGAGATCGCTGTGGCTGTGCAGGGAAACTTCCGAAATGCGCACGGTTCCGGACAGGAGACTGCTCGAAGTAGTGCCCGTCAACGACAGCTGGGCCCCGATCTGGGTGGTGACACTCTCGGGATACAGGACCCGCACGCGATCGGCGCGGGCCTGAACGCGGAACTGCATCTCGGGCCCTCCATAGCCCACTAATCCGGAGAGCGTGATTTTGCCTCCTCCGCTTTCCGCGGTGATGTTCTGAATGACGGCTTGAGAGCCGCTGAATGCCACCGAGCCATTGGCGTTGCTGACGCCGTTGGGCACGCCGGTCATGTTGAAGGAGGCATTTTGAAGCTGGAGCTGGCCATTGACCGCGGGGTTGGACGTGGTGCCGGTGACGGCCGCGTTCAGGAGCACCGCGCCGGACGAGAAGATGCGGGGATCAAAAGCCTCAAGCAGTTCGAGCTTAACGCTGCCGTTGGCTCGCAAATTCATGGTCCGCGGCCCGGCGATGGACGCGGAGCCGCTCAATGCGAAATCGGTGTAAGGGCCGGCAATGCGCGCGCTCCGAATGGTGACCAGGGTACGGTCGAGCTGGACCGAGATGGGCCCATTGTTGTGCAATTCAAACGGAACGCGCGGCTGCTCACCCGCCGCCGCGGGGGCGGAATGCGCTTCCAGGCGGGCGATCTCGAGAGAGCCGCGGAGCGCATTCAGGTTGGTCGCGGGCCCGGCGGCAGTCACCACGGCATCGGTCGAGGCATCCAACGGGAGAGAGGATCGGGAACCGAGAGCGCGTTCAATACCCGAATAGGTCAGGTGCGAAAACTCCAGGCGCGCGTTCACCGGATAATCGGCGGCCAGCCCCAGGGTTCCACTTCCGCGAATACCGGCCTGGGCGAGATCCGACTGCAGATTGAAGGCGACCTGGTTGCCGCGAGTTTCGGCGGTGAAGGTCGCATTGCCGATGGGGTTCCGGCCGAGCGAGACATTGCGCGCCGCCAGGTTGACATTCAAGGCGGAGAAGAGCGGAAGCGCCCCTGGCCGCAGCGCGCCGTCCCCGTCGGCATTCAGTTCGAGGGTGCCGGTGAGCCCGGGCCGGGACTCCTGGAGCGCCTGAAAGCGCGCGAGCTGCAGCCGGTTCGTCCGCACTCGAAAGCGAACCCGGCCTTGCTGGAACGTATTTGCCGGATGAGCAAACGACCCGCTGGCCTCGATGCTATTACCGGCATCCGCCAGCCGGAGGCGCGCAATGTCAATCAATTGATTGGTGTACGTGAGGCTGGTCTCGAGCGAATCGAATGGCTGCTGGTACGCGGAGCCGCGCGCGATCACCAGGTTTGCGCTGGCGTGCGGCGCGGCGATAGTCCCTGAGAACTCCGCAGATGCGGCAAAGGTGCCGGTAACGGGTAAGTCGCTCCGGCCGGCGACCGCCAGCACCCGCTGGATCGGCAGGTTTGAGATCTGGGCGCTGGCCGTGGTCGGATAATCGCGTGTGAGCTGGGATTGTCCATTGACCCGAATCGAAGCTCCCGCGAAGTTGGAGCTGACGTTGTACTGAACGGCCGGCCCGTTCGTGACGGCGGTGGCGGTAGCGTCTCCGTAATTGGTTCCTCCCATCTGAAAGCCGCGCAGCGCCAGGTTCGCGGCGAGGCTGGTCAGTTGAAATTCTGTTCCGGCAGAAGACGGCCGGATAGTGGCGGCGGCGTCGGCATTCATGGAGGCGAGGCCTCCCAAACCGGGTTGGTCTTTAACAAGCGGCTGGAATTGCGCGAGCTGGAGCTGATTGGTGGCTATGTGAGCGCGCAGGTCCCCGCGCTTGAAGTCGTTGGGCGCGTGTTGGTATGTCGCGTTGGCATCGAGCCGGGCCGGCCCGGCGACCAGCTGAAGTGTGGGCACATCGACCGCGCCCTGCCGCAGCACGGCGCGAAAGAGAATGCTGTCGAAGTGCTGGCCGTGGAGAGCACCGTTGGCGGCCGAGACGCTGGCAGTTCCACGAGGGTCGCCGATGGTGCCGTTCACGTGGGCTTCGGCGGCGAGGGCTCCCTGCGCCGCAATGCCGGACTGGCCGGCCAGCGCGAGCAGATCCGCGAGGTCCGCATCGTGAATGGTGGCGTCGGCGCGAACGGGCTCGTAGTCCTCGGGCTTCCAATTGCGCAGCCCTACCGACACATTCAGCTGGGCCTGGAGCATGCCCTGACTCAGGACGGCGTTGGTGATCGAGGCGCCCGATGGCGACGCGGCGAGATCCGCGCGGAAACTCGCAAAGGGCCGGTTCTGAACCGCGAAATCGGTGAGTGCGAGTTGGCCGGCAATCCGCGGGCTGGCGAGGTCTCCCCGCACGGTAGCGGTCAAAACCGCATCGCCGCCGTTCCGGAACGCCAGCGGGATCGAGGCGACCGGGCGAAAATCGGCCATGTTGCGCGTCAGAAGCCGGATGTCAATCTGCCGTCCGAGCGAGCCGGCGAGATCCAGCCGGGTGTTCGGCAGAGCGAGAAACGACCGGGCCAGATTGACGCTTCCGCTGCGGCCGTCGTAATCGACGTTCACACGGCCGGAAACAGGGACGCCGGCGGAAGCGGGCTGAATCGCCAGAGCGGCGTGCGCCAGCAGGTCCGAGGAGTTCTTCGTGTTGCCGCTGGCCTGTACGTCGCCGGAAATCACGCCGCCATAGCCAATTCCCCCGGGCTTGAAAAGCGCGGAGAGTTCGCGGATGCGAAAGTGATTCAATTTCCCGGCGAACTGGAAGGTTTGCATGTTCGCGAGGCTGCCGGAGCCGGACAGATCGCCGCCCAGCGCGGCGATCCGCAGGCCGCCCAGGTCGACCCGCCGCGGATCAGCCGTGATGGTGGAATCGAGGGTGGCGCCGGTGACGCGATCGGCGCCCCGGCCGAACGCCAGATTCCGGCCCACCACATTGGCTGCCAGCCGATAGTCTCCGCCGGAGCCGAGCCCCGCGTTGCCGCCGATGCGAATGACACCATCCGGCTGGGCGGCGATTTGCAAAAGGCGCCCGATCTCCCCGATTGAGACGACGGAGTTGAAGGTGAGGTTGCCCGGCCGGTTTGCGATTTGCAAAGGACCCGAGGCGGTGATCTGAGTCTGGCCGAGGCGGACGCTTGCGTTCTGAATGTCGATCCGATCGTTGGTCGACGTGGCGGCAAGGTCGGCGAGAATTTCGCCGGGCGCGTGCACCGTGTCGAGCGGAGTGGTCAGGCCGGCAGCGCGCTTTACCTCATCGAGAGAGATACGCGCATTGACACGGCCGGAGATTCGCGGGGCCGCCAGGTGGTCCATCGCGGCCGTGATTTGAATCAGGGATCGCGGTGTGCTCAGACGGGCGCCGGTGAGCGCGATGCGGTCGGCCTCCAGATTCAGAGGGAGGCGGACATTCACCCCCAGTGCCGGATTTCCCGCCGATTGGAGACTGAGCGGGCTGATGTCGATCTCGCCGACGTACCGGGGCTGAGCGGCGTCATAGGCGAGATGCGCGCGGAGATCCTGCCCGCTGGCATTGAACGCCGCTTTTCTGTCCGCGAACGTGAGCGCGCCATTGCGCAGATCGAACTTGCCGATGGCGAGATCGACGACGGTCTGCAGGCCGCTCTTGTTGCTGGTGCTCTTCGTCTTCGGGGTGGGCACATTCGTGCGGCCATCGGGGAAGACCATCACGTCGGCTTCCGGCGTGTCGACCAGGACGTACTCGATGCCGGCGAAGCCGTGGGAAGGCGATTTCAGCGTCAGGTCGGCCTGAAGCAGCTTGGCGCGAAACAAGGGGGCCGCGGTGGGCGGCTCCAGGCCATGGATTACGAAATCGCGAATAACCACCCGCAGGTGACTCCAATCGAAGGAAAACGACTGGACGTCTACTTTGCCGCCGGTTGCATCTTCAATGGAGCTGATGATCTTCTCGCGAACGAAATTGCGAAACCAGGACGTCTGGGTGACGATCACGATCGCCACGATCAGGACGAGCAGCACGGCGGCGATCCAGGCGGCGGCTTTCAGAATAATTCTGGGCGCCCGGCTCATTGGAACGCCTCCGGCTTGAAGGAAATGCGGGTGGTGCTCCGGGCCTGCTTCAGCCAGGCATCCAGTTGCTGGTCGACGTTTCCTCCCGGCGCGGCTGGAAGAGCAGAGGGCGCCAGACGATCCGCCGATTGCGTTTCTGGCGTGGGACCGGGCGGGGGAACCCGGTTGTGCGGCGGCGGGACGGCGGGCGCGTTAGGAGATTCGGCCAGCCGGCTGACCGAGGACTCGGCGGGCCGCAGGAGATTCGGACGGAAGCGCTCGTCGGTAAAACGGATCACCGTCAACTGCCAAAGGAAATATTGCTTCAGTTCCTCTTCGGTGAGGCCGTAACGGTTCAGGGCTGCCCGGAATTCCTGCTCGGCGCGAAAGTGCTGGTTGCGAAAATTGCGCACCATCGCCTCGGCTTCTTTCGGGTCGGGGGCCTTGTAGTGCGCGATCTCCATATCCTGCCGGATCAACTGCTGGTCGATGAGGCGGTCGGCGGCGGCGCGCCGCGCAGCCGGGCTGAGGTCGAGCGGCCGCGACGCGGTGAAATCCTCCAAACGCAGTTCTTCGAGAAGTTCTCCCTCGGTGATGACGTCCTTGCCGACCACGACGGCAACGCGGTCCAATACGGCGGCAAAAGCGATCGCGCCGAAAACGAGGTGTATGCAGGCGAAGCGCATATCAAAATGCCTGGCCAATCGAAAAGAAGAATTGAAAATGGCTGACGCTTTGAATCGTGGGCGTCGCGTTATTAAAGAGAAGCTGCTGGTAGGTGCCCTGCAAACCGTGAAACGTCGGCGGGTTGATGCTGTATGCCAGATCGACGCGAAACGGCCCCACCGGCGTCCGGTAGCGGATCCCAAAGCCGGCGGCATGGACCATGTAATTGAAGTCGTTCAAATCGTTCTGGTGCACCCGGAAGGAGATATCGCCGAGGTTGGAAAACACGTTGCCCATATCATGGAACACCACGCCGCCGATATTGGCGCCGATGAGAGGGAAGCGGATTTCGGTCGTATGAAAGAAGATCGCATTTCCGCCGAGTGGAAAGCCCGTCAGGGGATCGCGCGGGCCGGCCTGATTATCGGGGAAGCCGCGGTTGGAAGTGCTGCCGCCGCCAAAGAACCGTTCCGGAAGCGGCACGTAATCGGAAGGGTTGATGTTCGAAGGTATGCCAAACGGGTGTATCCACCCAAATTCGGTGTTGAATGCAAGAATCGTGTCGCCGGCGATCCGCTTGTAATAGGAATTGCGTCCGAGGATGCGTGAGAAGTTCCGGTTGCCTCCAAAATAGTGGTCGACCATTTCGACGTCCACCGAATCGTACAGCCCGCGGTGCGCGTTGACGGGGTCGTCCCGGTGGTCGCGAATGAGCGACGCCGCGACGATCCCCAGGCGCGCGGGTTGCGAGGTGAGCGGGATCAATAACGGGTTGATTTTCAGGGTGCTCTGGTCCACCTGGATGTCACGCCAGGTGTACCGGAACAGGGCCGTGGTGCCTTTCGAGACTTGCTTCGAGAGCTGGGTGGAGCCTTCCACACGGCGCGCCGTGAAAGTCAGGACATCGCGGATATTCTCGTAAGTTCCCGTCACCGTGATATTGCGGCCCTCGACGTCCCGGTAATGCGGGACCGAGTAGGTGAGGGATGCAAGGCGATCCAAAGTGGAGTAGCGGCCTTTGAAATTGAGGCTATGGCCGAGACCGAACATATCGTTGCGAGTCACGTCCAAATCGACGCGGGGGGCGATTCCGGTGGTGCCGGCGGGGTTGTTGAGGCTGGTCTGGCTGCCGCCGAACCGGGCTACTTCCGCGCCGAAGCCAAGATTCAGATCATAGCGGTGGCCTTCCGTAAGCTGAAAGAGGACGTCCTTATTTTCCGTGTCGCCGTCGGGATTCTGAATCGCCATGTTGACGGTATCGAAGACCCCGAGGTTATAGAGCCGGCGCTGCATCATGCCCATTTCCGTCCAGGAGAGGGGATCGCCGGGCTTGAGCAGCATGCTGCGCTGCAGGATTCTGCGGCGGGTGTGATGCAGACCGGAAACGACCACTTCGCGAACGAACCGCGGCTCGCCTTCGGTAATGAAGTAATGGAGGGCGATCTCATGGGGGCCGGGGCCGGGGGTCGTGCGCCAGTCGAAGTTGGCATCCGGGTAGGCGCCGTCGTGATATTGATTCAGGATGAACGTGCGATCCATGCCGACATTGGCTTCGCTGAACGGCTGGCCGGGCGCCGACGCGAGGTGTGCCATTAGCCGGGACTTGTCCATGCTCTGGACACCTTCGAGCGTGATGCCGGAAACGCGGTACTGCGGCCCTTCGTCAATGGTCACGACGACGACCATGTCTCCGCGTTTCCCCTTGTAGTAAGGCCTGGTTGAAATTTTGACGCTGGCGTCGCGAAAGCCGTTGGCCTGATACAGATCGGTGATGCTGTTTTCATCGCGGCGCGCGAACCCGTCGCTGTAACGGCCGTGGCGCAGGATCACCAGCCCCTTCGGCTGGATGAACATGCGCTCCAGAATATCTTTGGTTACAAAGTAATGGTTTCCCTGAACTTCGACGCGCACCACGGTGTAACGCTGCCCTAAAGCGATGACGTACCGGATCTCGTCGTGGTCGGGGTCCAACTGTGTTGTCTTGAAGTCGACGCGGACATCAAAATAGCCCCGAGTCTGGAAATAGTCGCGCAAGTTGGTCACGCCCGTGACCAACAGATCGCGGTTGACGGACCCTTCATCGAATACCGGGACATAGTTCCGAAGCTTGGAATTCGAGATTTTGGCTCCGGAAGTTTCGATCGTGACCTTCGGGCCGCCGTCGGCCTTGATGGTCGGGCGGACGCGATTGTCCTTTGCCAGATAGTCGGTGTGGTCGAGGGAAACCGCGGCGGTCAGACGGTCGATCTTCGCGTACTTCTTCCGGACGTTTTCAATTCCGGACTGCGTATTGGCCTGGGTTGCTTTTTTCCAAAAGATGATCGATTTGTATTTGGCGGCTTTGGCGACCTCGTCAACGGGAATTCGCGTATCTCCGACGACGTTGGGCTTGGCGAATCGGGCCCGCGGACCGGGATTGACGAGGAAGGTAAATGCGATTTCCTGGTGTTCGGGGTCCCGCTCGACCTTTGGCTCGATGGTCGCAAGATAGAGCCCGTTGCGCTCCAGCAACCCGCGAATGCTGTTCGCCGCATTGAGAAGATCCTGATCCTCGAACGGATAACCGAGTTCCAGACGGCTGGCATTGGCGATCTGACCGTAGTTGGGAGGGATGGTTTCTTTGCCGCGCACTTCGACGGCGCCGACAAAATACTGCTCCGTCGTGCGGATTACGAGATCCATGCCACGATCGGATGGTGACGCATCGATCTCGACATTGGAATACTCTCCCGAACGATAAAGTTGCTTGATGGTTGCGCGAACATCCGCGAGCCGAAGCGGCTGGCCAACCTGCAAACGAAGCCGCCGCGCCAGACCGGCCCGGCTCAGGGGCTGCGACTCGGGCGCAAACTGTATGCTGGCGATGATCTTGCCTTCATAGTCGGGTGGAGGCTCGAGCCCCTGTCCCTTGGCGAGCGCGGCAAAGGTCAAGAACAACAGATATGCGGGTGTCGGAAGGGGTGAGGAGCGGCCGAGCATTCTCTCTCTTCGTCGGAAGCCAGCAAGCGAATGACCCTGGTCTGGAAACTAACTAGAACCGGGTGCGCGGCGGCACGGCCGTGCCCGTGCGAGACGGCGTGCGAAAGGGCGGGTGCGCCGTCTTGAAAGCGGCATTTGGCCGTAGATTCACAATGGTCAGGCTGTTGCACCAACAGCCGGTGGAGAGCGATGAGAAAGGGGTCAACATGGTGCGATTGAATCAGAAGCTGGATCCCACACAGACCGGACAGGATGCAGAACGACTGCACACAGGCCTACACAAGCGGATCATCGGCCAGGACAACGCGATTGATCAGATTGTGAACATCTACCAGACCTATTTGACGGGCATGAACAGCCCGTACCGGCCGGTTGGGAATTTTCTTTTTTTGGGGCCGACCGGAACCGGCAAAACGCGTCTGGTGGAAGCCACGGCCGAATGTCTGGTGGGAGATGCACGCGCCATGCTGAAGGTGGACTGCGCCGAATTCCAGCACAGCCACGAGATCGCGAAACTGATCGGATCGCCTCCGGGATATTTGGGGCATCGTGAGACCCATCCTCTCCTCAGCCAGGAGATGCTGAATCAGTACCACACCGAAAAAGTGAAGCTCAGCTTCGTATTGTTCGATGAAATCGAAAAGGCCAGCGACGCGCTGTGGAACCTGCTGCTGGGAATTCTGGACAAAGCGACCCTGACACTAGGCGACAACCGGCGGGTGGATTTCTCGCGAGCGCTGATTTTCATGACCAGCAATTTGGGCGCGGCGGAAATGAGCGCGATCGGCCGGCCGAATCTGGGTTTCGCGTCGTATGAAGCGGAGATGCGGTCCAGGGCCGGTCTCGTGGACGACTGCACGTCGCGGAAGATCTCGCGAGCCGGGATCGAGGCGGCGCGGCGGAAGTTCACCCCGGAGTTCATGAACCGCATCGATAAGGTAGTCGTGTTCAATCCGCTGAGCCAGGTGGAGCTGAGGAAGATTCTGGCGCTTGAATTAAACCGGCTGCAGCAACGGATTCTGAGCTCCGCGACCACGGCGTCCTTCGTTTTTGTGCTGACCGAAGCGGCCAAGGATCAGTTGCTGGCGGAAGGCACGGATCTGCGTTACGGCGCGCGGCACTTGAACCGGGCGATTGACCGCTCGCTGGTGCATCCGCTGTCGAATCTGATTGCGACCCGCCAGATTCGGGACGGCGACTGGATCAAGATCGACTACGACCCGGTCCAAAACGAGATGACGTTTGCGAAGGAAGCCGAAGGGATTCCGGCTTATGCGATGCTGCAAATGACCGAGGCGTCCACGGCGCTGCCGCCGAGCCTGGCCTCGACCATCGCCGCGGAAGCACCAGGAGCGAGTAGTCCGGGGCGCCGGGCTCCCGCGGGCAACCGCGAACGGAATCTGGCGGCGTAATCTTCCGGCGCGTTGCGGGCGTGCGAAATCGCCCGCAACCATCCTCCAGCCGCGGGGCGAGGCGAACCGGTTGTGATCCGGCGCACTTTCTCGAACGCGCTTTCAAGCTAATTTCGAAAGACGGGCCGCTTCCCATCGTACAACCGGACACTGGCAATTGCGTTGCTGCGCTAAACCACCGAAGATCGTCCCGATTTGTCAGAGCTGGACCTAAAAGGCCCGAGGAGTTCCGATGCACCTCAGCAGCCGCTTGAACCTCTGCCTGCTCGGCGGGGTGGCCGCGGTTTCGATGATGTTCGCCATGTACCAGGCGGTCTGGGAAATGCATACGCTGCGCGACGAAGTGCAGCGGCAGGCATTGGTGCTGGCGGAGAGCCAGCGGCATTTCGTGGAGCAATTGCTCGACAGCGGCTCGGCGCGGGATTTGCAGACGTTTGTCGATCAATTCCGGAATCACGAGCGGCTGGCCGGCGTAGCCGTGTATGACGCGGCCGGTAAGGCCATGGCGATCACTAGCGGGATGACGGCCTACGCCGCGGCCACTCCGGCCGCGGTGACGCGATCGCTGAAGACGGGACGGGTGCGGGGTCAATTTTTCCGTGAATCGGGCGTGCCGATGCACGTTCTGGCGCTGCCGATCGCCGGCACGCGGCTTCTGGGCGCGATCGCGATCTTTCACAATGTGGGTTACACGGGCGCGCCGCTGTGGCGGCAGGCCTTGACGAGCGTGGCCCAGACACTGTTGATTGTCGGCATTACCCTGCTGGTGATCCGCTGGAGCTTCGGACGGCATCTGAAACGGATGACGCAGTGGCTGCGGGATTTGCATGCCGGCAAGGCGCCGCCGGATGCGGAAATTGCCAAGGAGGAAATCTTTCAGCCGCTGGCCAGCGAGGTCACCCGGCTGGCCACCAGCTTGAACGAGGCGCGCGCGGCGGCCGAAGCGGAAGCGCGGCTTCGCGATGCCGCCCAGGCAGTCTGGACGCCGGAGCGTTTGCGCATCTTCGTCCAAACCAAACTGAAGGGGAGCCGGCTCTTCGCCGTTTCCAACCGGGAGCCGTACGAGCACAGCTACCAGGGCGCCTCGATCTGCTGGAAGGTTCCGCCGAGCGGGCTCGTGACGGCGCTGGAGCCGGTACTGCGCGCCTGCGACGGCACTTGGGTGGCCCAAGGGACCGGCGCCGCCGATCGCGAAACCACCGATCTGTTCGGCCGGCTTCGCGTGCCGCCCGACCACCCGCAGTACACGCTGAGGCGCGTGTGGCTGACCAAGGAGGAAGAGAGCGGCTTCTACTTCGGATTCGCCAACGAGGGGCTTTGGCCGTTGTGTCACATCGCGCACACCCGTCCGATCTTTCGAGCCGAGGACTGGGAACATTACCGCGCGGTCAACCGCAAGTTCGCGGAGGCATTGCTCGACGAAATGTCGGGCGAGAAGGACCCGCTGGTGCTGGTGCAGGACTATCACTTTGCGCTGCTGCCGCAAATGGTCAAAGAGCAGAGGCCGGACGCGCGCGTGGCGATTTTCTGGCACATTCCGTGGCCGAATTCAGAAGCTTTCGGCATTTGCCCCTGGCAAGGCGAACTGCTGACCGGCATGCTGGGGGCGGACCTGATCGGGTTCCACATTCAGGCGCACTGCAATAATTTCCTGGAAAGCGTGGACCGGGCGTTGGAATCGCGAATTGACCGCGAGCACTTCGCCGTCAACCGGCAGGAGCACCTGACCGCCGTGAAACCGTTCCCGATCAGTGTGGATTTCGTGGACGAGGGCGAAGCCGCGGCCGGGCGGCAGCGCTGCTCTGAGAAACCGGAAGTCTTGCGGCAACTGGGCATTGAGCCGGTGTATTTGGGGGTTGGCGTCGATCGGGTGGACTATACGAAGGGCATTCTCGAGCGTTTTCGCGGAATCGAACGCCTTCTCGAACAATATCCGTCGTATCGCGGCCACCTCACGTTTGTCCAAATCGGCGCGCCCAGCCGGACGCATATCCGGCGCTACCAGGATCTGATGGCCGAGGTGGAGCAGGAGGCCGAGCGAATCAACCGGCGTTTTCGCCGGAGATCCTGGAAACCGATCGTGTTTCTGAATCGGCAGCACTCGCATGAGGAAATCCGGCAGTTGTATGAAGCAGCCGATTTTTGCCTGGTCACGTCGCTGCACGATGGAATGAACCTGGTGGCAAAAGAGTATGCCGCGGCAAGGCATGACGAAGACGGCGTGCTGATTCTAAGCCGGTTCACGGGAGCGAGCCACGAACTTGCCGACGCGCTCATCGTGAATCCCTATGACACGAGCGAGCTGGCGGCCAGCATCCATGTGGCGCTGACGATGAGCCGGGAAGAGAAACGGGCGCGCATGCGGCGGATGCGCGCCACGATTCGGGAGCATAACGTGTACCGCTGGGCCGGCAGCCTGATCGGAGAGCTGGCGGGAATCCGGATCGAGGCGGCCGAGCCCGAGATTGCCGCGAGCGCCGCCGTGGTGCGGCTGGTCAGCTGACGCCGGACACCGCCGACAACTAGCGGCCGTCGGAAACCACAATTTCGACGCGGCGGTTCGCTTGCGCGCCGAGGCCGCGAAGCGAGATTTGGTTCGCCGGCACTCCGGAGGCGATCAGGATATCGCGGATGGCCTGGGCCCGCTCCCAAGACTGCAACTCACTTCCATTCTTATCGGTGTACGCTTCGACGCTGACCCGGGCGCCGGGATGCGCCGCGATGGCAGAGCCGAGCGGGCTCAATTTCTGAGAGATGATGTTGAGCAGATTGGCCCCGTCGAAATCATTGTCGGGCAGCGTGATCACGAGACCTTGCGGACTGTCCTGCGCTTCGAACGAGCCGGTGATTTGCTGGAGCAATTGGGAGCGAAGCGGGTTATCCGGCGCGCTCGATGGGGCCGCGGGAACAACCCGGTTGGACACAGCGTCCCCCGACGGTTCATGCGCCAGGCGGTCGGCTTCCGCGCGCGCCGCCTGGGCTTCGGCCCGGGCCTGCTGCGCTTCCGCTTCGGCTCGAGCTTTGGCCCGTTCGGCGGTGGCCAGATCATCCTGCTGCTTCCGCCGTTCGGCGATCAGCCGCGCGTCCTCGGCATTTTGTTCGGCTTCCCGCGCATTTTGCACGACAAGTTTCGAATTGTTTCCCTTGATCGAATCGAGCCGCTGCGCCTCCGCCAGGGCGCGCTGCGCGGCCGCCAGCGCTTCGGGAGCATAGCGTTCGGCGCCGGCCGCCTGCGCGAGCGCCACGGCGTTCTGGGCCTGGTAGAGTTCCGAGATGGCTTCGTAGCGGCTCATCGACACCTTCGGCGCATTCGAATCCGCCTGCGAATCCAGTTGCAGCGTGTAGTTGCCCTGGCGCATCAGTTCGGGCCGCGGCTGAATGGGTTGTATTTTCCCGACCGTGTCGGGCCGAACCCGGTTTTCCAATGTGACCAGCTGGCTGGGCTGCCGGACGCTGGAGTACGGCTCGGCGGTGACGATCATGGCGAACGCCTGCAAGTCCGTAGTGACGCGCACGCGGCTCCGGTTCGAAGTGTTGGGCACGAGTTCTCCCAGATTGTGCGGCGCTCCTTCGGGGCTGATGGCCCACAATACATAGGTAAGATATTCGCGGCCGAAGCGCGCCGGGGGAGCCAGGTTCTCGAACTTCGCATCGATTTCCGTCCGGCCGCGCCGCGATTCCACGGTCGCTTCCCCTTTCGCATCGGGCAGCAGGACCGTTCCGCGGAAATCCACCTTGGTCGGCGCTGCGCGATATTGATAATTCACCGCGTCGATCGCGTGTTCCACAACGGTTACTCGATAAATGGGTACCGGGGCATTCTTCACCGGATTCGCCTGGTCGGCTGGCGGTTCTTGAGCGAGCGAAGCGCAGGCGCAGAGAGCCGCCATCGCCACGCTCTTTGTGGAAACTCCGAACATCTCAACCCTCCTCTTGCATGGTTTGCATGTGCCGGGCCGTTCAAAATCCTCATGGGAACGGGCAGGCGTTGTGCGCTACATGACGCGCGCGGCCTTGCTGGTGATATCCGTTACGAAAGATTTGCACACCAGGGACAAGGATTTCCTACCCTAGCGCCGCGGAGGCATTGGGTTATTCTGATGAGTGCGAATGGCAAAACAGGCAGTCGTGCTGGGAGCATCCGGACAACTCGCGGCGGAGTTGCGGCGCGAATTACAGGAGCGAGGATATTCCGTAGCGGCATGGGACCGGTCCCGGCTCGACGTTACCGATTCCGGCGCAGTGGAGAAGGCGCTGACGGGCTTGCAAGCGGACGTGATCTTTAACGCGGCGGCTTACAACCAGGTGGACGTAGCGGAGAAGGAGGCCAAGGCGGCGTTCGAGGTGAACGCCCTCGCGGTCCGGAACATGGCGGCGGCCTGCCGGCAGACAGACACGTTGCTCGTCCACTTTTCCACCGATTATGTGTTTGACGGCTGCGCCGGACATGCTTACACCGAAGAAGAACCGACGCATCCGCTGGGCGCGTATGCGGTTTCGAAGCTGGCCGGCGAGTTGTATGCGCGAGCGTATCTCGATCGCGTGCTCATCGTGCGCACTTCGGGCGTATTCGGCCCGGCCGGGCGGACGACGGGTCACGGCAATTTCGTGGAGACCATGTTGCGGTTGGCCGCCGCGGGCCAACCGATTCGTGTGGTCCAGGACTTCAGCGCGTCGCCGACCTATGCGCCGTGGCTGGCGGGCCGGAGCATCGATCTGGCGGAGCGCGGATTGGCCGGAATATTCCACGTGGGCGGGGGAACGCCGATCTCATGGTTCGAGTTTGCGCGCATGATCTTCGAAGTTGCCGGGCTGAGTCCGTCTCTTCAACCCGTCAACGAGAAGGAATTTCGAACGGTCGCGCGCCGGCCCAAATACTCGGCGCTGTCCAACGCGAAAATGGAACGGGCCGGCCTGGAACCGATGCCGCCGCTGCGGCGGGCGGTCGAGGATTACTTCGCGCGACGGACTTCAGCGCCTAATGTGAATCCGGCTTGACCGCGTAATAGCCTTTGCGCGCCTGGACTTTCAGGTCCTTGCTGGCCAGCTTGATATCGATCCGCCGGTAGCTGCCATCTTTGACGTCGTTAGTGGGCGTGTAACCGATCGCGTATTGGCTGCGCATTTCGTCCTGGATCTCGCGGAATACTTCGTCCAGAGTATGCTTGCGGTCCACTTTGAAGACACGCCCGCCAGTTTCGTCCGACATGCGGCGTAATTCGCTTTCGCCTCCGCCCCCGCCGAAGTTGAAAGGGCCATACGCGCTTGGGTCCTGGTAATCGATGCTGTAGATGACCGCGTCGGCTTTTTGTGCGGCTTCGATCGCTTGGTTGCGGGTCATGCGGCTCCCCTGATCGACCCCGTCGGTGATGAGCACGAGCACCTTCCGGCCGACTTCCCCTTTCAGCTTCTCGCTGGCCGCGAGATAGACGGCATCGTAGAGAACGGTGCCGCGCGGTTGACTGGCGGTCGGAACCGGCCCCGGCCCGATCCCGCCGACACCCGAGCTGACCCGGAGCTGCCCCAGCGCTTGCTCCAACAAGCGCGGGCTGCCGGTGTAGTCCTGGAGAAGCTCGGATTCCTCGCCAAAACTGATCAGAAACGCTTCATCTTTCTTGCGGAGCACCTTGGCAAAAAATTCGGATGCGGCGTTACGCTCGATACCAATGAGGTTTTCCTGGCTTCGGCTGACATCCACCAAGAGGCCGATGGTCAAAGGCAGATCGGTCTCGCGAGTGAAATATTTGATCGTCTGCGGTTTGCCGTCTTCCAGAATCGTGAAATCGTTCTTTTCGAGATTCCCGATCAGCGCGTTGTGCTTGTCGCGGACGGACGCCAGAATATTGACCACATCCACGTCGACCTTGATGGGGGCCGGCAGATCCTCGGACGCAGGATCTTTGGAGGAGTTCTTGGCTGGGGGGGCCTGGGCCAGCAAGGCCGCGCCGAGCACGGATACGAGCAGGAGTTTCATGCCGCTAAAATAAGCTTGACGTAGGCGCTCTATTTATTGTTTCACGATGAAGGAAGCGATTGTCCACCTGCAGCGGGCCGATCCGGTGATGCGCGGCATCATCGCCCAGGTCGGCGCCTATCGCATCGAATTCCGCGAGCCGAGCTTCGAGACGCTGGTGAAATCCATTGTTTACCAGCAGCTGAGTGGCCGCGTGGCGAGCGTCATCTTCGGGCGGCTGGTGCAGGCGGCCGGTGGAAAGCTCACCCCGGAGGGCATCCTGAAGCTGCGGCCCGCGCGGATGCGGGCGGCGGGTCTTTCGGGGCAGAAGACCGCGTACATTCGCGATCTGGCCAGGCAGACGCGCGACCGGCGCGTCGTCTTCGAAGAACTGACGGCGCTTTCCGACGAGGAAGTGATCGAGCGGTTGATCCAGGTGAAAGGCATCGGGGTGTGGACGGTCCATATGTTCCTGATGTTCGCGCTGCGGCGGCCGAACGTGCTGCCGACCGGGGATCTCGGCATCCGCAACGCGATTCGGAAAGCGTACGGAATGGCCGAAATGCCCAAGCCCCGGGAGATCGAGATCCTGGCCGAACCATGGCGGCCGTACCGGACGGTGGCGAGCTGGTATCTTTGGCGCAGTCTCGAATCCGATGCGAACCTGTAAACATTCCGCGCCGATGCGTTCGGGCCGCAGATCTCCCTGTTGTGATACAAGAGTATACTGGCGTGAGTGAAGGTCCGGAATATCGGGCCTCGCACCGAGTCATCCGCAAGATTTGGAGGAGAGACGTTTATGGCATCCAACCGTGGAGTTGCGTATATAGGCCCCGGCAAGGTCGAAGTCCAATCGATCGATTATCCGAAACTGGCACTGGGCAACCGGAAGTGTGAGCATGGCGTAATTCTAAAGATCATTTCGACGAACATATGCGGCAGCGACCAGCATATGGTTCGGGGGCGCACGACGGCGCCGGCCGGGCTGATTCTCGGGCACGAGATCACCGGCGAGATCGTCGAGAAAGGGCGCGATGTCGAGTTTCTGAACGTCGGAGACATTGTTTCGGTCCCGTTCAACATCGCTTGCGGGCGCTGCCGCAACTGCAAGGAAGGCAAGACGGGCATCTGCCTGAATGTGAATCCGGCGCGGCCGGGCGCGGCCTACGGCTACGTGGACATGGGCGGATGGGTCGGCGGGCAGGCCGAATACGTGATGTGCCCGTACGCCGATTTCAACCTGCTGAAGTTCCCGGACCGGGCGCAGGCGATGGCCAAGATCAAAGACCTGACCCTGCTGTCGGACATCTTCCCGACCGGATATCACGGGGCTGTGACCGCGGGCGTGACCACGGGTTCGGTTGTATACGTCGCCGGCGCGGGTCCGGTTGGTCTGGCGTGCGCGGCCTCGTGCCACCTGCTGGGAGCGGCCGTCGTCATTGTCGGCGATATGATTCCGGAGCGTCTGGCGCAAGCCAAGAGCTTTGGATGCGAAGTAGTCGACCTGCGGAAGGACGCTTCGCTCGGCGATCAGATTGCACAGATCGTGGGCGTGCCGGAAGTGGACGCGGCGGTGGATTGCGTCGGATTCGAAGCGCGCGGACACGGCCATGATGCGACCGTGGAACGTCCGGCGACCGTTTTGAACTCCGTCATGCAGATCACGCGCGCCGGCGGCGCGATCGGGATCCCGGGGCTGTACGTGACCGACGATCCGGGCGGCGTGGACACCGCGGCCAAAACCGGCAACCTCAGCATCCGCATCGGCCTCGGCTGGGCGAAATCGCATGCTTTCTACACCGGCCAGTGCCCCGTGATGAAATATCACCGCGGCCTGATGATGGCGATCCTGCATAACAAGATCCAGATCGCCAAGGCCGTCAACGTGACGATGATTTCTCTGGACCAGGCGCCTCAGGGCTACAAGGATTTCGACAAGGGCGCAGCCAAGAAGTTCGTCATCGACCCCCACCACATGGTCGCCGCCTAACGCCCGCGGCGCCGCTTTGCAGTAGGAGCGCGCATTTCCCCGCTCCTACTGCTGCTTCCTGTGAATCCCACCGCCAGCGCCGTTTTGGAGATCCGCAATTTGTCGTGCCGGATCGGCGAGCGGTGGATTCTGCACAACATTAATCTGACGGTGGGAGCGGGTGAAACCGTAGTCCTGCTGGGACGCAGCGGCTCCGGCAAGACCACGCTTCTCAAATGCGTCAACCGGCTCGTTGAGCCGAGCACCGGCGAGATACTGTTTCAAGGCCGGTCCACGGCCGAATGGGACCCGTTCCGGATGCGGCGGTCGATGGGATACGTCATTCAAGATGCCGGTCTGTTTCCCCACTGGACGGTGGCCGCGAACACCGGCCTAGTTCCGAAACTGGAGAGCTGGGAGCTGGAGGCGATCGACAAGCGCGTGAAACTGCTGCTCGACGCAGTCGGGCTTCCCTACGCCGAGTTCGGGCATCGGTATCCGCGGGAGCTTTCCGGAGGACAGAAGCAGCGAGTCGGGATTGCGCGCGCGCTGGCGGCGGACCCGCTTCTGTTATTGCTGGACGAACCGTTCGCGGCGCTCGATCCGATTACGCGGTTCGAATTGCAGAAGCACTTCCAGACCTTGCGCGCCAGCATGGGGAAGGCGGCGCTGTTCGTAACGCACGACGTGCGGGAAGCGCTGATGCTGGCGACGCGAATCGTGCTGCTGAAGAACGGAAGCATGGATCTGGTGGCGACACCGGCGAATTTTCTGGCTGGAGTCACCGACGAGGCGCGCGCATTTCTGGCAAGCATCGAAAACGGAGGAGAGGCGTGAGCAGCCGGTTCGGAAGCCAGATCCTCGCGTTGTCTCTGGAACATATTGAACTGGTGCTGGTGGCGATCGGGGTGGCCGCCGCCATCGCGGTTCCAGGCGCGATTCTGCTCACCCGCCGCGCGGGGCTGCGGCGCGGCCTGCTGGCGTTCGCCAACGTGGTGCAGACGGTGCCGAGTCTGGCCTTGTTCGGGTTTCTGCTTCCGATCCCGTTCATCGGCGGGATTGGCAAGCACACGGCCATCATCGCGCTTTGCCTTTACGCGCTGCTGCCAATCCTGCGCAGCACGCTGGTGGGCATTCTGGGAGTGGATGCGGCCGTGCGCGAATCCGCCGTCGCCATGGGGATGACTCCCCGGCAGGTCCTGCGACAGGTGGAGTTGCCGCTGGCGATCCCCTCCATTCTGGCTGGATTGCGTATCGCCACCGTGACCACGATCGGCACCGCGACGATCGCGGCTGCCATCGGCGCGGGCGGACTCGGAGTCTTCATCTTTGAAGGGATTGCCAGCGTGGATTCCGGCATGATTCTGGCGGGCGCGGTCCCGGCCGCGCTGATGGCGATATTGGCCGACGAGGGATTGGAATGGGTCGAAAGGCGCTGGTCGCCGTTGTCAGTGCGTGCGTTCTGATTGCGGGCGGGCTGTCGTGCTCCCGCCGGAAGACGATCATCGTCGGCTCAAAGAACTTCACCGAGCAGGTGCTGCTCGGCGAGATCCTGGCGCAGCAGATCGAGCGGCGGCTCGGTGTCACGGTGACGCGCCAACTCGATCTCGGCGGAACTCTGTTAGCTCACGAGGCGCTCCTCCGCGGATCCATTGACCTCTACCCCGAATACACGGGCACGGCCCTGACAGCGGTGCTCAAACGGCCGCCGGCGCCGGATCCCAAACGTGTATTCGACGCCGTGCGCGAGGCCTATCAACGCCAATGGCAGGTGGCTTGGATGCCGCCGCTTGGCTTCAACAACACCTTTGCGATGGTGGTGCGGCGCGACGAGAATCCGGGGACGCTGTCGGCGGCCGCGGCGGCGCGCGCCTGGCGGCTGGGAATGGGCTACGAATTCCGCAACCGGCCCGACGGCCTCGACGGGCTGTTGAAAAGGTACCACCTGAGGTTAAGCGGCGATCCCGTCACCATGGATCTCGGGCTGCTCTATCCCGCGCTCCAGAGCCGCAAGGTAGATATGATCGCGGCTAACTCGACCGACGGCCTGCTGGCGGCGCTCGAGGTGGCCGTTCTGGCCGACGACCGGCACTATTTCCCTCCGTACCAGTGCGCGGCGGTGGTGCGGGAGGAGGTGCTGGCGCGGTATCCGGGGTTGCGGCAGGCTCTCGAAGAGCTTTCCAGCCGGCTTCCCGATTCGGTAATGCGGCGGCTCAATTACGAGGTGGATGGAAAGCACCGCCGGGCGGCGGATGTCGCCGCGGAATTTCTGCGCAGCGTGACGAAATAGCGGCAGGCCCGCAAACACCGGTTACGCGCCGTTCCCCACCGCCCACACCGGGGGATTGACAACGGTCCCGCGAAGGGCTACTGTCTGGAATAACGAACGTTCGTTCTTTTTAGAGGTTCATGCCCAAGCTGAAGGATCGCGTGGTTCGGCGGAACCAGACGGCGATCGAGGAAGTGGCGCTGCGGTTGTTCATCCGCCAGGGCTTCTTCGGCACTTCCATCCGCGACATCGCCCGCGAGGCGGGGATCTCGGTCGGCAACATCTATAATTACTACCCCACCAAGGAAGCTCTGTACGTCAGCCTGGTGAAGCGCTATTCGGCGGAAATGGCGAAGGCGCAGGAGAAGCTGAAGCCGCTGCTCGGACGATTCGACGCGGAAGGGCTCCGAGAACTGGCGAGGGCGACTCGTGAAATCGTCTACCGGAATCCGGATTATTGGCGCCTGATGTACGTGGATGTGACCGAATTCGGGAACCGGCATTTCGCGACCAGTTTCCGGCGGCTCTCGAAGAATCTCGAGAAGCTGGCCGGCGGATATCAGAACGGCGATCTGCGCCCAGGAATTCATCCGCCGCTGGCGTTCGCTGCGATCTATCTGCAATTTTTCACCTATTTCTTGGTCGAGAAGCTGTTTGGCGGCAAACAACACCTGGGGCAACCGGAAGCCGCCGCCATCGAGCAACTGATTCGGATTTTCAGGGAAGGGGTGGGCGTCACCGGGAGTGGCGCCCGCGCTTCAGGAGAGAAGTCATGAGGCAGAAGACGCTTTGGATCGCGGTGCTGTTGATACTGCTGCCGGCGATTCTGGCACAGACGCCGACCACCGGCCTGCTCACCGGGACCGTCAAAGACCCGAGTGGCGCGGTGGTGCCGAACGCGAAGCTCACGCTGTTGAGCGCCGCGGGCGAAGAACGAACGGCCAATTCGGCCGAAGACGGGACCTATCGGTTTCCGCTGCTGCCGCCGGGCGCATACACATTGACAGTGGATGCGGCCGGATTCCAGACCTACAAAGCGACCGGCATTCTCATTCGGATCACGGAAACCACGGAGCTCTCGCCGGCGGTGGCCGTTGCGGGAGCGGCGATCTCGGTAGATGTCACCGGGGAAGTGCCGCTGGTACAGACCAGTTCGGCCGCGACCGGGCGCGTGATCAGCGATCAGCAGATCCGCGAACTGCCGCTGCCCACTCGGAACTTCCAGCAGCTGCTGACTCTCTCTCCGGGCGCGATCGCGAATCTCTCCAACAACACCGAAATGGGACGCGGCGACGCCAACATTAACGTCGCCGGCATGCGTTCAACCAGCAACAATGTGATCGTGGATGGCACCCAGATTAATAGCCCCGGCACCAACTCAACCCCGAATATTTCGGTGCCGGCGCCGGACGCCATCCAGGAGTTCATCGTCCAGACCTCGCAGTTCGATGCCACGCAAGGCCGGAACGCCGGCGGCAACGTGGCGGTGGTGACGAAGTCGGGCGAGAACGCGGTCCACGGCAGCGCCTGGGAGTTTCTGCGCAATCGCGAACTGAACGCCAACGACTTCTTCCTGAACACGGCAGGCCGGCCGCGGCCGGTCCTGAACCGCAACCAGTTCGGCGGGACGCTGGGCGGACCGATCGTGAAGGATAAGACCTTCTTCTTCCTGTCGTACCAAGGCACGCGCGAGCGCAACGGGGCATCGCTGAGCAACAGCCTCTCGTTTCCCAGCATTCCGTCGGGGTTGACGAACGATCGCAGCCTGACCGCGCTAAAGGGATTGCAGACGGCTTTCTATGCGGCCGGAGCAACCGTCCCGGCGCTCAGCACGATCAGCGTGAACCTTCTCCAGGCCAAATTGCCGGACGGCAGTTGGGCCATCCCCAGCGCCGCCGGCACGGCCGCGACGCCGGCGTTCCCCGTCACCACGCCGATGAGCGGCGTGTCCCGCTTCCGGGAAGATCAATTCACCACGAACATCGATCAGGCGATCGGCCAGAACAACCGGCTGTCCGGCAAATTCTTCTTCTCCGATGCGCCCCAGTATCAATCGCTGTTCAGCTTTGTCGGCAGCAACCCGCAGCAGATTCCCGGGTACGGCGGAAATATCGAGTTTCACAATCGCGTGCTTGGTCTGACCGATTCGCACATCATTTCGCCAACGCTCATTAACCAGGCGCACTTCGGGTACAGCCGGATCAACGGGCCTTCCAAACCGCAGGAGCCTCTGACGAATGCGGGTGTCGGGATCAACAATCCCTTATGCGCGACGACCCCGAGTTTCTGCGGACTGGCGACTATCCAGGTGCTGGGGCTGTTTTCGGTCGGTTCGACCACGCTGGCGGACCAGCGGTCCACCACGCAGTCGTTCGAATGGACCGACATGCTGACGTGGACGCACGGCAAACACATGGTGCGGTTCGGAGGTGAATTCCAGCGCTACCGCGTGGACTTCTTCTTCAACTTCTTCTCGCGCGGCCAGATCAATTTCAATTCGTTTCAGGACTTCCTGGCAGGCAACATCGCGTTCGGTTTGCTGGGGAACGGTGTTCGTGACCGGGGTATGCGCAACAACGACGCGGCCGCTTATATTCAAGACGACTATAAAGTGAGCGAATCGCTGACCTTCAATCTGGGCATGCGGTTTCAATACCAGGGCGGGATCAGCGAAATCCGCGGGCGGCTGGCGAATTTTGATCCCTCCGCATTTAAACCCCCATGCACGGTCGCCGCGCCGTGTACGGCATCGACCGGCTTCCACATTCTCCAGCCGGGCGAGACCCTGAACCCCAACACGTACGTGGCGGCGCCGCGCTTCGGATTCGCGTGGAAGCCACCCGAGTTGAAGAACCTGGTGGTCCGCGGCGGCTACGGCGTCTATTTCGACAGGCCGTCGACCCGCGTGGCCAACCTGCAAATTTTCAACTACCCGTTCGACATTGTGGGCCTGGCGCTCGGCTCGTTCGCAAACCCGTTCCCGGACCTGTCCCAGGTGAGGTTCCCGGTCAACCCCGTGAGCGTTCCCTCGCCGGTACCTTACTATTATGCCGGCGCGCCGTTCCCGGCTCTCGGCGCCACTCCCATCAGCGGCATTTACGTGAGTCCGAACTTCCGAACTCCCTACGTGCAGCAATATAGCCTCGGCGTGCAGTGGGAAGTGTACAAAAACTGGATGGCGGAAGCCGGCTACGTCGGCTCGAAGGGCACCAAGCTGATCAACGTCTATACGCTGAACCAGGGCACATCGCCCACCACGGCTCCGTACACGGCGTACGGATTTTCCAACAACAAGGCCCTGAACGGCTTCCAGATGGCCACCACGGATGCGGACTCGCTCTATAACTCGCTGCAGGCGAGCCTGACCAAGCGTTTCAGCAAAGGTCTGACCTTGCTGGCCTCGTACACGTTTTCGAAATCGATCGACGACGCCTCGGGCGCGCCGACGAACGAATTCGCGGGCGTGCCGGGCGACCAGCAGAACCGGCGTTCGAACCGCGGGGTTTCGGATTATGACCGGCAGAACCGGTTCGTGCTGAGTGGCACCTATGATCTGCCGAAGTTCTACGGGGGCAAATCGGCAGTGGCTTCGCGGCTGGCGAATGGCTGGCAAGTGGGCGGAATTGCAACGCTGCAATCCGGCCTGCCCTTTTCAGTTGTATGTGTTTCGGGGTCTGCGCTCTACAATCGCGCCGATCTGATTTCAGCAACCAATCCAGCCGGAAGCGGATCGGTCGAGAGCCGGTTGGGGGGCTTCTTCAACAAGTCGGCCTTCGCGCCGGCCTGCACGAACACGGCGCCCTTTGGGACTTCGGGACGGAATATTCTACGAGGGCCCGATCAGCGCAACGTTGATCTTTCGGTCGTAAAATTTATCCCGATCCAGGAGAAGACCAAGCTTGAGTTTCGGTCGGAGTTCTTCAACGCATTCAACCGGGTGAATTTCGCGAATCCGAACAACAACGTGCTGGTGCCGCTGACGCTCGGGACCATTACGGCCGACTCCACCGGTCCGCGAGTGATACAGTTCGCCTTAAAGCTGAGCTTTTAGTAGGGAAGGCTGGCAGCCTGCCGCGGGCTGCCAGCCCGCCTACGACTGGAGAACGCATGATCGAGACAGGTCTACGAGATAAGGTTGTCATCGTCACCGGCGCGGCGGCGGGCATCGGCAAGGCCACGGCCCGCCGCTTCGCCCAGGAAGGCTGCCGGGTAGCGTCATGGGATGTGAAGGAGGCTCAGCCTGAAGACGGCGGCATCTTCCAGAGCGTCGATACCGGCAACTCCGCCGCCGTGGATGCGGCAGTCAAGGAAGTAATGGCGCGTTGGGGCGCCATCCACGTTCTGGTCAACAATGCCGGAATCCTGCGCGACGGCCAACTCGTCAAGTACAAGGACGGCGCGGTGGCGGGCGTGATGAGTGATGAGCAGTTCGATGCGGTCATCCACGTCAATCTGCGCGGCGTATTCCTGTGCGCGCGCGCGGTGGCGCCGCACATGATCGCGGGCGGCGGCGGGGTGATTCTGAATGCTTCCAGCGTCGTAGGCCTGTACGGGAATTTCGGGCAGACCAATTACGTCGCGGCCAAAGCGGGGCTGATCGGGATGACCCGCGTATGGGCGCGCGAACTGGGCAAATACCACATCCGCGTGAATGCGGTGGCGCCGGGCTTCATCGAGACCGACATGGTGAAATCGATGCCGGAGAAGATCCTGCAGAGCATGCGCGAGCACACGCCTCTTGGCCGGATGGGCCGCCCGGAAGACATCGCCAATGCCTACGTATGGCTGGCTTCGGACGCGGCCTCGTTCGTGACCGGGACGGTGCTCAGCGTCGATGGCGGCGTCGTTACCGGGACATAGCCACAGGGAACTGAAATGGATCGCTACGCGAGCATTGTTTCGACGGGACGGTATCTTCCCGAAATCGAAGTGCCGAACAGCGTGCTGCGCGAACAGCTGGCGCACGTTCCGGAGTTCGTGGAGAAGATGGAGGCGGCGACCGGCATCCGCACACGCTGGCACGCGCCGGAGGATTGGGCGACATCGGACGTAGCGCTACCGGCGGCCCGCCAGGCGCTCGAGCGCGCGGGGCGCAAACCCGAAGAGGTCGACCTGATCCTGCTGGGGACGGATTCGCCGGACTACGTGACGCCGTCTACGTCGGTCGTGCTGCAATACAAGCTGGGAGCCAAACACGCCGGGACGTTCGATGTGGCTTGCGCGTGCGCGTCGTTTCCGACCGGACTGGCGGCGGGCGCCGGATTCATCGCAACCAACCCGGGGATCCGGACCGTGCTGGTGATCGGCGTTTACCTGATGCACAAACTGGCCGACCCGAAAGATCCGATGGTGTTTTTCTATGGAGACGGCGCCGCGGCGGCCGTGCTGGAGCCGGCGCGAACCCCAGGATTCGTGGCTTCCGCGTTTCAGGCGGATGGCTCGTATCACAAATTCTGGGGCATCTACTCGGGCGGAACATACGAGCCCGCCAGCGCGGAGTCGGTGGCGTGCGGGCGCACGAAAGTCAAAATGACCGAGCGCTATCCGCCCGAGATCAACGACCAAGGCTGGCCGCGCCTGGTCCGGCGGCTCGCCGCGCAGGGAAATTTCGCTGTGGCGGAGATCGACCTGGCGATCTTCACCCAGGTCCGGAAGCCGACGATCGAGCTCGTCATGAACGAGCTGAAGCTCCCCCCGGAGCGCACCCACACCATCATGGAGGATTGGGGATACACAGGCTCGGCCTGCGTGGGCATGGCGCTCGACAGCGCCATCGAACACGGGAAGGTAAAGCCGGGGGGGCTGGTCGTGCTGGTGGGTTCAGGTGTCGGATACAACCAGGCGGCCGTGGCGTTTCGCATGCCATGATTGCGGGCGACCTGCTGGGAGAGCGCGCGCGTCTCACGCCGGACAAGATCGCGCTGGTGGAGGTGCGGTCGGGACGGAGTTTTACCTATGGCGAACTCGACCGGAGGGCGGCCGCCGTGGCGCGGTGGTGGCGCGGGCAGGGAATCAATCCCGGCGACCGGGTAGGCATCCTCTCCGAAAACCGCGTCGAGTTCGTCGATGCGTTCTTCGCCGCGGGTAAGAGCGGCGTCGTACTGGTGCCGCTGAGCACACGGCTGGCGGCAGCCGAGCTGGCCGCGGTTCTCGAAGATGCGGAGGTGCGGCTCGTGATGCATAGCCGTCACTTCGATCAGCAGGCAGGATGGGCAGCGCTCGAAGACATACCGTTCGAGAGCGGCGCCGCCTCTGAGCCGGAGCGCTGCGCGCCCGAGGATCTCTGGTGCCTGCTTTACACCAGCGGCACCACGGGACGGCCAAAAGGCGTGATGCTGCCGCACCGGATGGTGATTTGGAATGGCTATAACACCGTGGCGAGCTGGCAGCTTCGTGAAGACGATATCGCGCCGGTGTTCACCCCGATGTACCACGCCGGCGGCCTCTCCGTGTTTCTTACGCCGCTCGTTGTGATTGGCGGGACGATTATTTTGCACGACCGGTTCGACGCTGCGGAAGTTTGGCGAGAAATCGCACGCGAACGGGTGACGGTTGTCTTTGGCGTGCCCACGATTTTCAAAATGATGCTGGAGGCGCCCGAATTCGCGACCGCCGACGTCCGCAGCGTGCGTTGGTGCATCAGCGGCGGGGCGCCGTTGCCGCGGTACTTGATCGACCGCTATGCGGAACGCGGGCTGGTGTTCAAACAGGGATATGGGCTGACCGAGGCCGGCGTCAACTGTTTCGCCATGACGGCGGAGGACGCCGAGCGCAAAGCCGGATCGGTCGGCAAGCCGATGATGTTCGCCGAAGCCCGGATATCCAGCCCGGAAGGAGGCGAACTGCCGCCGGGCGAGACTGGCGAGCTCTGGCTGCGCGGCCCGCATGTCTGCCGCGGATTCTGGAAGCAGCCCGCCGCCACCGCGGGCGCCATCGATCCGGAAGGATGGCTACACACAGGCGACCTCGCGCACCGGGACGCCGAGGGATTCTTTTACATCGACGGCCGCATCAAAGAAATGTATATCAGCGGCGGCGTGAATGTGTACCCGGCGGAAATCGAAAACGCGCTGCTGCAGCATCCGGACTTGCAGGACGCGGCGGTGCTCGGTATTCCGGATCCGACGTGGGGCGAGGTGGGAGCGGCGTTTCTGGTAGCTCGCGCGGGCGGCTCGATATCCGCCGAACAGGTGCTGAGCTTCCTGGAGACGAAGCTGGCTCGCTACAAACTTCCGAAGGCCGTGTACTTCCTGGATGTTCTTCCGCGAAACGCCTACGGAAAAGTAATCAAACCGGAATTGCGAAAATGGTATCAGGGGAGGCAAACAGCATGAAGCCCATCTATATCGCCGCCTTTCATCAGTCTCGCTTCGGCAAGTTGATGGACATGACGGTGCCCGCCATCGTAGGGAATGCCATTCAGGGGACCTGCCGTGAAATCGGAGTGCCGCCCTCGGCTTTGGACGTGGGCAGCATCGGCGCGGCCTGCAACTTTTCGCTGAATGAACAGGGGCTGCTGGCCGGCTTGATGGCAATGACGCCCGGGCTGGAAGGCAAGCCGATCGAAGCAGTCGAGAACGCGTGTGCTTCCGGCGGCCAGGCGGTGCTTTCCGTTATTCAAAAGCTGCAGCTCGGGATGGGCGACACCGGAATCGCGATCGGCTACGAAAAGATGCGCGATGCCGAAGGCAAGATGGATGGCAAACTCATCGGGAAAGTGCTGGGCTACTTCTCGTTTCCCGCCGAGCGCGAAGGCAAGGTGTTCGTGTTTCCGCACCTGTTCGCGGAAGTCATGAAGGCGTACATGGACGAATATGGCGTGACCGAGAAAGACCTGGCCGCCATCCCTGTCCAGGAGTACGCCAATGCCAGGTACAATCCGTGCGCCCAGATGAATAAGGTCCAGATCACGCTGGAGCAGGCGCTGAAGATCGAAGGGCTGAATCGCTACGTAGTGGAGGGACTGCCGCTCAAAACCTATGATTGCTCGCAGATCACCGACGGGTATGCGGGGCTGATTCTCGCTACGGAAGAGGGGTTGAAGAAACTCGGCGTAAAGCGGGCGGAATGCGTCGAGATTGCCGGCTGGGGCCAGGCGACCGACCCGCTGCGCAAGGAAGGCCGGGACGTGCTGCGCCCAGCCGGAGCATACCGGGCCATGCGCACCGCCTATGAAATGGCCGGAGCGAAATCCGAAGACGTCAATGTGGCCGAGGTGCACGATTGCTTCAGCGTCATGGGAGCAATCGGCACGGAAGTGATCGGCAAAGCCGAGCCGGGACGCGGCGCGCACTATTGGATGGAAGGCAAAGCCCGGCCGGACGGGGAGTGCGGCATCAACACATCCGGCGGGCTGATCGCGAAAGGCCACCCCATCGGAGCGACCGGCATTGCCATGATCGGCTGGTCGGCGCAGCAGCTGCTGGGCAAGGCGCCGGCGGAAACGCAAGTAAAGAACCCGAAGCTGGCGGCGACGTTCAACATTGGCGGCCCGATCTGCGCCAGCGTCTGTACCGTGCTGCGGCACTGAAGGCGTAGACTGAGTAACTGAGCTCCCCGCCGCTTATGACCTGGAAATGCTTCGCATCCGCGTGCGCGCTTCTCGTGTGCCGCCTGGGAACCGCGCAGCCCGCGCCCCCTGCGCCCGCGTTCGCTTCGCCTGACGTCACGACCGAGCGAAAGATTATTTTCCGGATCTATGCTCCGAATGCGCAGAATGTGCGGGTGGCCGGAACGGATCTGCCCGGGCTGGCGCAAATGGGCCATATGTCCAAGAATGGCGAGGGCGTCTGGGAACTCGAGTTTGGACCCGTGGATCCGGGGGCTTACCGCTACAACTTCGTCGTGGACGGCGCGACCGTTTTGGACAGCCGCAACCCTTCGGTTAGCGAATCCAATGACACCCCGTGGAGCCTGGTGTATGTGCCCGGAGCCGAGTTCATGGACACGCGCGACGTGCCGCACGGCTCGATCTCGGCCGTGACTTACTATTCCAGGACTCTCCAGAAGTTTCGCCGGCTTCACGTTTACCTGCCGCCGGGTTATGAGACAAGTTCTCAGAAATATCCCATCTTTTACCTGCTGCACGGCGCCGGCGACAGTGACGATTCCTGGACTTCGGTCGGGCGCGCGGGATTCATTCTGGACAACCTGATTGCCGGTCGGAGAGCCAAGCCGATGGTGGTGGTGATGCCGGCGGGCCATACTAGCCGCCAGCGCATTCCCGGCGGCGGTCCGTCTGCTCCACGCACCATCAACTTCAACGATGATTTCGTTCGCGAGTTCCAGAACGACATCATGCCAATGGCGGAAGCACGCTACCGGGTGTATCCCGACCGGGCGCACCGGGCCATCGCCGGGCTTTCCATGGGAGGCGCTCATACGCTCTACATCGGCATTGCGAATCTGGAGAAGTTTGGCTATCTCGGCGTGTTCAGCTCGGGGCTGCTGGGCACGTTCCCGATTCGCCTGCCGGGAGCTTCCGGCGACGCGCAGCCTCCCGATCCGTCCTGGGAAGACGAACACCGCGCGCAATTGCAGAACGCCGCATTGAAAAAGGGACTCAGGCTGTTCTGGTTCTCCACCGGCTCGCAGGACTTCTTGATCGACAACACGCGATCGACCGTGGAACTTTTCAAAAAATATGGCTTCAAGGTGGAGTTTCACGAGAGTTCCGGCGGGCACACGTGGATCAACTGGCGCAATTACCTGAACGAGTTCGCCCCGCTGCTGTTTCAGTGAGCGCCGCGCCGGCGGTTTATTCCTGCACCGGTGCTAAGATGGCGAAAATGATTCTGGGAACCGGAGTGGACCTGGCCGAAGTGCCGCGCATCCGGACCGCCATTGAGCGCTACGGCGAACGTTTCATTCAGCGGATCTTCACGCCGGGCGAAATCGCGTACGTGAAGCGCAAAGCAAACCGCTTCGAGCGCTATGCGGCGCGCTTTGCCGCCAAGGAAGCCGGCATGAAGGCCATCGGCACCGGCTGGAAACGCGGGGTGCTCTGGCGGGATTTCGAAGTGACGAACCTGCCTTCCGGACAGCCGACGTTGCGGCTCCACGGAGTCGCTTCGGAAATTGCGCAAAAACTGGGAGTGCGCCGGATCTCGCTATCGCTCACGCATACGGCGGAGCTGGCGATGGCGCACGTGATTCTGGAGGACTAGGCACGGCCCGCAGTTGCGCGTCTTCCAGCCTTCTGGCTTCCTGCCATGTATAGATCATGCGGTGCACGACCGTCAGATTCGAGAGCACCGCGATCACCCAGAGCACCGGGGCCATGCGATCGAACAAAGCGCCGATGATGATCAGGACCACGCGCTCCGGCCGCTCGAGAAAACCGACCTTACAGCGCGGGATGGTGCATTCGGCGCGCGCTCGGGCATAGCTGACCATCACCGAGCCGGTCATCACGATGGCCGTCAGCACGATATAGAAAAAACGGTTAATCGAGGCGTAATAGACCAGCAGCCCCATGTACAACGCCAGGTCCGAGTAGCGGTCGAGAACCGAATCGAAGAAACCGCCGAACTTGGTGACGCGGTCGGTGGCGCGGGCCACACGGCCGTCCACCATATCGAACAGACCGGCGCCGATCACCACCGCGGCCGCCGCCCGGAAGCGGCCTTGCGCGAACAGAAACGCCGCCCAGATGTTGATGACCAGGCCGAGGAACGTCAGAACGTTCGGGTGGATGCGGGACAGCGCCAGCCACCGCACGATCCGCTCGACGATCGCGCCGCAGAAGTCGCCGATGAGTCGCGTTGCGGTCACCCGCCGGCGTTGCGGGTCCTGGGTCGTCATTCGGTCAGGTCGTGGATGGTGGTGAGCTTCAGGATCTCCATTTCCTTCACGCCTCCGGGGCTCTGCACCCTTGCTATATCTCCCACTTCCTTGCCAAGCAGGGCACGCCCGATGGGCGAAGTCGTGGAGATCTTGCCATTCGCCGCGTCCGCTTCTTCGCTGGTGACGAGACTGTAGGTCACTTCCTCGTCACGCGCTACATCCAACACCACAACCGTCGAACCCAGCCCGACCTTGTCGTGGGGGATCTTCGCGAAATTGACCATCGACATGTCCGCCAGCCGCTTCTTGAGCTGATTCAGGCGGGCATTGACCAGCCCCTGGCGATCCTTGGCGGCGTGATACTCCGCGTTCTCGCTCAAGTCGCCGTGAGCTCTGGCTTTCAAAATTTCCTTGGGCAGTTCGTTCCGAAGCTCATACTCCAGAGCCGCAATTTCCTCTTGGAGTTTCTTCTTGATATCGTTCATGGAACAGGGGCATCCCCCGCGTCACATTATAACGGAGAGCAAGGCTTTCCCGTAACGGCTCGGGAGCCAACTCAGTAAGATCGCGTGCTTTGCGGCGAATCAGGCGGCGCCGGCGCGGAGTATCTCGTCGGCTACGTCGGCGGCCGCCCGCATCTCACGGATGTTATGCACTCGGACCATGTGCGCGCCTCCCAAGATAGCCGCCGTAACAGCCGCCGCTGAAGCGAATTCAGTCTCCTCGGCTGTCTGATGGGCGAGGAAGGCTTTGCGGGAAGGTCCCACCAGGATAGGCAGGTCGAGCGCGGCCAGCTGGCCGAGGCGGGCCAGAATGAGCGAGTTCTGCTCCTTCCGCTTGCCGAAGCCCAGTCCGGGATCCACGACCATTTTGTTCTTATCGATACCAACGTGCCGGGCGCGGCTGATGGCCGCATCCAGATCCCGAATGATGACTGCCATGGGGTCGGGGAGCGGGCCCAGTTTCGCCCAGGTTTCCGGCCTGCCCCTCATATGGTTGAGAATCAGGCCCGCATCGTGGTTGGAAACCGAGCGGGCCAGTTGCGGCTCAAAAGTCAGGCCCGATGGATCGTTGATGATTTCAACTCCCAATTCGAGCGCGCGATCGGCCACCTCGGCTTTGTACGTGTCCACCGAGATCGGGACGGCCAGCCGGCCTTTCAACCGCTTCAGTACCGGAATCAGCCGCCGGATCTCCTCGGCCGTGGAGATGCGTTCCGAACCAGGGCGCGTGGATTCGGCGCCGATGTCGATGATATCCGCGCCTTGCTCTTCCATTTCGATGGCTCGGGCAAAGGCGCGATCGGGGTCGGAGTATTTGCCGCCGTCGGAAAACGAATCCGGCGTCACATTCAGCACCCCGAGAAGAACCGTTCGTTCCCCGAGCGGGATTTCGCGGTGCTTCAGCTTCCAATAAGTTCGTTTCCGCACGGCAGTGTCACCGGATCAGGACCAGGTGGTAGTTCTTCTTGCCCGTACGCAACAGCAGCGCGCCCGGCCACGCCAGGTCTTCGCTCGAGATTACCTTCCGCGCGTCGGTTTCCCGGCGGTTGTTGAGGTAGACGCCGCCCCCTTCCACCAGTTTCCGCGCGGCGCCCTTGCTTTCTCCCAGGCGCGCGCGAACCAGCAGGTCCACCAGCCCGATCCCCTGACTCAACTCGTTCGCGGTCAGCTCGCTCACTGGAACTTCGGCGGCGAGCAACGCAATGGTCTCCTTCGCCGGAATTTCCTCGGACGCGGAAAACAGGATGCGGCTCGCCGCTTCCACCGCCGACACCACTTCGCGGCCGTGAACGATGGCCGTGCACTCCGCCGCCAGCACGCGCTGCGCTTCCCGCTGCTCCGGCCTTGTTTCTACGTCGCGATCCAGTTCCTCGATTCGCCCCCGGTCGAGGAACGTGAACAGCCGCAGGTACTTGCCAACGTCCGCGTCCGCCGTCTGCAGCCAGTATTGATACATCTGGTACGGGCTGGTTCGCCTGGCATCCAGCCACACGGCTCCTTCCTCGGTCTTGCCGAACTTCTTGCCTGTCGAGGTGGTCAGCAGCGGAAACGTAATGCCTTCGGCGCGTTCCCCGAGCACGCGCCGGATCAGTTCCTTGCCCGAGAGTATGTTGCCCCACTGATCGCGCCCGCCCATCTGAATGGAGCAGCCGAAATGCCGGTACAGGTGCAGGAAGTCATACGCCTGCAACAGCATGTAGCTGAATTCGGTGTAGGAAATACCCTGGTCGCGCTCTTCAAGCCGAATTCGCACCGAATCGCGCTTGATCATTTCGTTTACCGAGAAATGCTTGCCGGTGTCGCGCAGGAACTCGATCAGGCGCAGCGGCCCGAGCCAGTCGAAGTTGTTGCGCAGCAGCGCCTTGTCCTCGGAACTCAGGTCGAAAAACCGGCTGAGCTGCGTCCGGATCGCCTCCGCGTTCTCCGCGGCCTTTTCCACGGTGAGCAGCGCACGCTCCGCCGTCTTGCCGCTGGGATCGCCGATCAATCCGGTGCCGCCGCCCACCAGGATCAGGGGACGGTGTCCCTGGCGCTGGGCGTGCGCCAGGGCCATCACCGGAATCAGATTGCCGAGGTGCAGACTGTCGGCGCTGGCATCAAAGCCGACGTAAATGGTGCGGCGCGCTTCCGCCAGGTAGTCGTCGATATCGTCGCAGGTGACGGCTTCGATGAAGCCGCGCCACCGAAGTTCTTCCAAAAAGGCACTTCTGCTGCTGGTCATGAACGGTTCGGGAGTAAAACGGCGTGAAACCCGGCTCTCCCTAACTTAGCATGTGCGAAATCCCACGGCGGCCGCTTCTCGTGTAGAACAGAATAATGACCTATTCGATCGATCCGATGCACAGCTCCGCCCAGTTCAGGGTGCGGCACATGATGATCGCCAATGTCCACGGCGAATTCGATTCCATCTCGGGCACGGTGGAATTCGATCCTGCGAAACCCGATGCCGCCCGCATCGAGGCGAGTATCGATGTCAACAGTCTCCACACCGGGGATGCGAAGCGGGACGCGCATCTCAAAGGCGGCGACTTCTTCGATGCCGAAAAATTTCCGGCCATCACTTTCCGCTCCAAGAAGATCACGCCCGCCGGCGGCAAGAATTATAAGGCTACGGGCGATCTCAGCATCCGCGGAGTCACCAAGGAAGTGACTCTCGATGTGCAGAACGTCTCGGACGAGGTGACCGACATGTGGAAGCTGCAGCGGCGCGGACTCGCGGCCACCGTTCGGATCAGCCGCAAGGACTTTGGAATTGCCTTCGATCCCGATGGCGCGATGGTCAGCGACGCCGTCGATATTACGCTCGACGTCGAGATGACGCGGCCGGGCGCGTAGCCGTCCGCTTCCGGTTCACTCCCTTGAGCGCTTCCCGCTGGCTGAGCGGGCTGAGCTGTTTTTGATGCCGCCGGACGTAGCGGGCCACTTCCGCTGCGTCCGTGCAGGCATATTGCCGCAGCGCCCAGCCGATGCCCTTGCGGAGGAAAAACTCCGGTCTGCCGAGCGAGGGCTCAATGCAGTCGTAGAGCAGCGCGCAATCGGTATCGCGTTTGAATCCCAGCTGCGCCAGAATGGCCGCCCGCCGCTTCCAGATATCCTCACTCACGGCCCAACGGCGCAGTATCTTTGCCATCTCGGCCGGGTGCCGCCGCAGCAATTCGCCGATCTGATGGCCCGCAATCCCATCCACCAGATCCCACCACGCGCCGGTGACGATCATCTCCTCATAAACCGGCAGCGCCTCTAACGTTTGAAAGGCGCGGTAAGCGGAGTGGCCGGCCAGTTCGATGGCGGCGTAGCGTTCCTCGCGGAAGCGGGCGCGGCGCCACAGGCCAAGCACGGTATCGCGCCATTCTTCAAACGACTGCAGCCGGGGTTTTGCGAAAAGCGGCCGCAGGGCGGCGCGCAGCGGAACGGCCTGTACCCCGAGGTACGGCGTCTCCGACTTCATGTATGCCTGCATGGCCGGCGCCTTCGCCGGGTCGGCGGCCTCACGCAAGGCGTGCCGCACCGCGCGGATCAATTGCCGGCTCTCGGCCACCTCACCGGACCCAAACTTTCGGCTCCACCGACATCCCGGGCCGCAGCCGGTCCAGCCCGGCCTGGTTCTTGTTGAACCGGATGCGCACCGGCAGGCGCTGCACCACCTTCACATAATTGCCGCTGGCGTTTTCGGGAGGCAGCAGGCTGGTGACGGTCCCGGTCGCGGCGGGAAAACTGTCGACATAGCCGCTCAAATCCTGGTCATACGCATCGACCGAGATCGTCACTTTCTGGCCGGGTCGGATGCGGCGCACCTGCGTCTCCTTGAAATTCGCGGTTACCCACAGATCGTCCGTCTGCGCCACCAGGAATAATTGTTGTCCCGGCTGGACGTGGTTTCCGATTTCCACGTTCCGCTTGCTGACAATACCATTGACCGGCGCAAAGATTTTCGTGTAGCTCAGATGGAGCTTCGCCAGATCGACTCGCGTTTTGGCTACTTGCGCATCGGCCTGTTTGGCCAATACCGTCGCCCGCCGGATGTCGAGTTCGTGCGGCGCGTTCATGCCGAGTTGCATCAGCTTGGTATCGGTCTCCGCCAATTGCGCGCGCCGTTGTTCGACGGCTTTCTCCGCGGCTTCGGCGTTGGCGCGGGCCGAATCCACGGCTGCCGCCAGCGCGTTCGCCGAGGCCACCGCCTGGTCATACACCTGCTTTGGAATCTCGTCCTTGTCCACCAGCATCTTGTAGCGCTCGACGTCAGCCTGCGCCTTGGCGGCATTGGCTTGTGCTTCGCGCAAGCGAGCTTGCGCGGCTGCTAAATCCCGCTCCGCCCAGGCCACCGCCGCTTGCGCGTTCGCAACGTCGGCGCGCGCGGCTTCGATGCCGGTGTCGTTCAGGTTCTCCACGATCGGAACACCCGGACTTTGCACCCGAACTTCCGCCTGCTTTTGGGCCATCTCCGCTTCGGCCTGCGCCAGCGCGACCGAATAATCCGTTGGGTCCAGTTCAGCGATCAATTGCCCGGCTTTCACCGGCTGGTTTTCCTCCGCGTAAATCGCGGTGACCGTGCCGGCGATGCGGGCCGAGACGCCATTCAGATGAGCATCGATTTGCGCGTCGTCGGTGGACTCGAAGGTCTGCGCGTAGTTCCAGTACAGAACGCCCCCGGTGGCGATGACGGCGACCACCACCAAAAGCACCAGGAAGGTTTTCCAGCGCCCTCGCGGCCGCTCGGCCGGCGGATCGGCGAACGTCGTCGAAAGCGCCGGTTTCTTCAACTCTTCGGACTGCATTATGGCTTCCCCAATAATTGCTGGATTCCCTGATCGGCCTGCCCCATGGCGCGAGCCAGACTGGCCTTCGCCAGGTTATGGGCGTACAGGCTGTTGATGTAATCCTGCTCGGCGGCAGCAACCGCTTCCTGCGCCTGCACCACTTCAATGGTATCCGCCACGCCGGCCGCGAAGCGATCGCGCGCCTGCCGGAGCGTTTCTTGCGCCAGATCCCGGCTGCTTTGTGCCACCGCAACCTGCGCGGCGGCGGAATTCAAGTCGAGAAACGCCTCCCGGACATCCGCATCGACGCGCGCTCGAAGGTCCTCATATTCGAGGCGCCGCTGCTGCAGCGCGGCATCGGCCTGTTCGATATCCCCCCGCACGCGGCCCCCTTGCCACACGGGCACCCGCAGGGTTCCGGTGACCGCGAAGGTTCCGTGCGAGCTCTGCGGAGCCGTCCCGATCGCGCCGTAATCTCCATTGAATTGCGCGGTCGGGTATCGTTCCGCGACGGCCGCTTTGCGCGCCAGTTCGGCGGCTTCCACCTGGGCCTGCGCGGCTTTCAGATCCGCGCGGTTCTTGAGCGCGCCTTGCAACGCCTGATCGACGGTGAGCCCGGTCAAAGGCGTGTACGGCACGGTGTCGGTGAGCGAAAACTCCTGGCCGGGCGGCAGCCCGATCACGCGGCCGAAACCGATCTTCCGTTTCGCCAGATCGTTTTCTTGCGCGGTGAGGCGCTGCTGCTGCGTTTGCAGCTCCACCTGGCTGCGCGTCACGTCGATGCGAGCCGCCAGACCCGTGGCATGGCGGTCCGCCGCCTGCTGGTAGGTAGCTTGCGCGGTTGCCACCTGCGCCCGGATCGATTCCACCCTCGCCGCCGACGCCGTCACGCCGAGATAGCCGCTCGTAACCGCCAGCACGATGATGTCGCGCGCGTCTTGCGCGGAGAGTTCCGTCGCCCGTTCCGCCTGCTGGCTGGCGCGGTAGTTCCGCCGCTGCGTCAGATCGAGCAGAGTTTGCGAGACGCGCCCGCGCAAATCGAAATAATGATAGGGGCCGACTACCGCCGGGATGCTGAAGCCGGGCACGGAAAAGCTGAAACCGTAGACCGCCAGGTCCGTCTGCTGTTCGGTTCCCATGGCATCCACGCCAACGTTGGGCAGCAGGTTTGCCAACTGGCTCGAGCGCAGTCCTTGCGCCTGCCGGATGCTTTGCTGATACCCCGTCGCCCCCAGATTGTATTGCAAGCCGCGGCGAATCGCTTCCGCGAGCGACAGCTGAAGCGGCGGGCCAGGCGCCGGGGCGGAAGGGGCGCTGCCCTGATACGCGCCGGGGCCCTGTCCGAAGCGGCCCGATAGCGGCAGTTGGATCGCGCGGCTCGAAATGCCGGCCCCGTACTGCGCCCGCATCATCAGCGGCGTGAGCAGCAGGAACAACGTAATCGCTACGCGCTGCAGAGTGCGTCTCGGCTTTCGGATCGGCGCCACCTTGCGTGTACTCGCGAGGCCTTCGCAGAGCAAATCGATAGAGAATTCGATCTCATCGCGAACGCGAAATTCGCGCCAGTTCAGCAGGCGGCGTTCGAGCAATCCTCGGGAGACATCGAACAACGCCGCGGCGACCGCGCCTGCCGGCACCGGCCGGATCTCGCCGCGTTTGGCGGCGTCCTCGACCACACGGGCCACGTGCCGGATATTCTCGCGAAACAACTGCATCAGTTCGCGGCTGATCGGCGCCTTCACGAACATGCTTCCGTATTCGGCCAGGTAGATGCGGAAGAACTCTTCGTGTGTCGTGCTGAACTCCAGCCGGACACGCAGAAAGGCCCGCAATTTCTCGCGGAACCCCTGAGCCCGGTCCATCTCGCGCCGCGCTTCCGCCGACATTTCGCGCAGGTCGCTCGCCAGCGCCGCCAGATACAAATCTTCTTTCGATTTGAAGTAGAGGTAGAGCGTTCCTTTGGCGACTTGAGCCTCTTCGGCCACGTCCTCCACGGCGGTCTCGGCATAGCCCCTCTTTGAGAAGATGCGCCGCGCCGCATCCAGGATGCAGGTTCGTTTCCGATCGGTGACTGACCGGTCAGTCATATCTTTTCACGATAGGGAAACGGCCGCGGGCTTGTCAATGTCGGCTACGATAGGGCCATGTTCTCCTCCCGCGTACCTGGGGACTTTCAGCACAACCGGCTCACGCGAGCGCTCGACGCGATGCGCCGCGCGGGAACCGAGATCCTGGATCTCACGGTATCGAACCCGACACAAGCCGGCTTCGAGTATTCCCCCGAGATCGTGCGCGCCTTCGAGGACCCACGAATCCTCCGTTACGAGCCGTCGCCGGCCGGTGCGATGGACGCGCGCGAAGCCGTGGCGCGATACTACGCTTCGCGCAGCATTCGTGTCGACCCCTCCCGGATTTTGTTGACCGCCAGTACCAGCGAGGCGTACGCGTACCTGTTCAAACTACTGGCGAATCCCGGAGACCAAGTTCTGGTGCCGCGCCCGTCGTACCCGCTGTTTGACTGCCTGGCCGCGATGGAATCGGTGGAACTGCACGCGTATCCGCTCTCTTATCACGGGCAGTGGTCGATCGATCTGGACGCGCTTGCGAAGATGGCGACGAGCCGTACGCGAGCCATCATCCTCGTCAATCCCAATAACCCCACCGGCAGTTTTTTAAAACGCGCGGAACTGGAACATCTCGAACGGTTCTGCGCGGAGCGGAGCCTGGCATTGATCTCCGATGAAGTGTTCTCGGATTACGCCTTCGGACCAGACCCGGAGCGCGCCAGCACCGTCGCGGGAATCGGGCAGTCCCTCGGTTTTGCGATGAGCGGCCTTTCGAAAATCGCGGGCTTTCCGCAGATGAAACTGGGCTGGATCGTGGCTGCGGGCCCAGCGGCTCTGCGCGACCAAGCGTTCGAGCGGCTCGAGTGGATCGCCGACGCCTACCTTTCGGTGAGCACGCCGGTGCAGCACGCGGCGGCCCGGCTGCTGGCGGCTGGAGAATCCGTGCAGCGGCAGATCCGCGAGCGGACTCGCGAGAACCTGTTGCTGGCGCGGCAGCTTCTGGCCGGTTCCGGCGCGAGTCCCTTGGCGGTCGAGGGCGGCTGGTATTTGACGGTCCAGGTGCCGCGAGTACGGAGCGAAGAAGACTGGGCTTTGGAGCTTCTCTCCACCTGCCACGTGCTCGCCCAGCCCGGATTCTTCTATGATTTTGAATCCGAGGCATTTCTGGTCATTAGCCTGCTCACCGAACCCTCCGTTTTCCGGGAAGGGATGGGCCGCTTCACTCGATTTTTGGAAGTCGCCAGCGTACAATAAAACTATGGCTAGAGGTTGGGCAAGTAAGTCGGCCGTGGTGCGGGCCGAGAAGGTCGAAGTACGTCCGCATAACGCACCCGATCCAGCCACGTTGGATCTGATCCGTCAGAAGGAGAGCATCCTGCTCTCGCGTACTCGAATCATTACGGAACTCAAATCGGCGCAAAACCCTCGTTACCGTGATTTGCTGACTCGGACCCTTGCCGATTTAGAAGCCAAGCTATCCGCTCTCTCGGTAAGTGAGCCGCGTCATAACTAACCGATCAGGCAGGTCCTTCGGGCCTGCCTGATATACTCGTAAGTTCCGTGTTTCATTCCATAGAGAAGCAGGTGTCCCGCGCCTTTCGCGCGCACATTCAGGCTCGTTACGGCATTGACCTGCCGGTTGTGGTCGAGCAGCCCAAGCAGAGCGAGTTGGGCGAAATGGCCGTTCCCGCGGCTTTCCAGCTCGCCAAGCAACTCCGCCAGGCGCCGAAGAAGATTGCCGCGGAACTCGTGGAGGAAATCGGCCCGATTGCCGGCGTAGCTCGCATGGAAGTAGCGGGTAACGGCTACATCAACCTCCGGCTCGATCGCGGGGCTTATGGTTCCGCGTTATTGCGCGGGGAGGAGACGGCGGGCGCCGCCTCGGCCGAGAAAATCATCGTCGAGCACACCAACATCAATCCGAATAAGGCCGCGCACATCGGGCACCTGCGCAATGCCACGCTCGGCGACACGTTCGTGCGCATGCTGCGCTCGCTCGGCCATCGCGTCGAAGTCCAGAATTACATCGATAACACCGGCGTGCAGGTAGCCGACGTCGTCGTCGGCTTCCATTTCCTGGAGAAGAAGACCGCCGGCGACGTTCGTGCGCTGATCGCCGACCCCTCCATTCGCTTCGACTATTACTGCTGGGATTTGTACGCGCGCATCTCCGCGTATTACGGAGAAAACCCGAAGGCGCTCAAATGGCGCGCCGAAACGCTGCACTCGATCGAAGCCGGCGAAGGCGAGCTTGCCGAGATGGCTCATCTGGTCGCCGACGCGATCGTGGAAGCACACTTGGCCACCATGTTGCGCCTCGACGTGGAATACGATGTGCTCCCGCGCGAAAGCGAGATCCTTCACCTGAAATTCTGGGCCTCGGCTTATGCGCTGCTCAAGGAGCGCAAAGCCATCTACCTGGAGAAGGAAGGCAAGAACGCCGGTTGCTGGGTCATGCCCGGCCTCTCGGAAGAAGGCAAGGTGATCGTCCGTTCCGATGGCACGGTCACGTACGTCGGCAAAGACATTGCGTACCAGCTCTGGAAGTTCGGACTGCTCGGCAAGGACTTTTATTACCGTCCGTTCAAAACCTACGCCGACGGCCGCGTCCTCTGGATCACCACCGATCAGCCAAATTCCTCCGATGCTCAGTTCGGACACGGCGCCCGCGTGTATAACGTCATCGACGCGCGGCAGTCGTACTTGCAGGACGTCGTCGTCGCGGGGCTGCGGGGACTCGGTTATGAGCAGCAGGCCGATCAGTCCGTCCACTTCTCCTACGAGATGGTCGCGCTCTCGCCGCGCTGCTGCGCTGAACTCGGCATTCCGCTTTCCGAGGAGGATCGCAAGCGCCCTTATGTCGAGGTCTCCGGCCGCAAAGGCCTCGGCGTCAAGGCCGACGATTTGATGGACACTCTGATCGCGAAGGCTTTGGAAGAGGTCGCCTCGCGTCATCCGGAGGCGTCCGCGGAGGAGCAGCGGCGCGTGGCCACCCAAATTGCCATTGGCGCGCTCCGTTACTTCCTGCTGAAATTCACGCGCAATGCGGTCATCGCGTTTGATCTGCAGGAGGCGCTCAGCTTCGAAGGGGAGACCGGCCCCTACGTGCAGTATGCCGCCGTGCGCGCGCGCAACATCCTCCGCAAGCTGGAGGAAAGGGGCGAACGGGTTCCCGATTTCGCCGCGGAACTCGGCCCGGCCGCCATGGCGCATCAACTGGAATCCGAGGATTTCTGGCAGGTCTTACTGGCGGCTTCCAAGGCCGATTCCGCGGTCGAACGCGCCGTAACCGCCGGCGAGCCGGCCCACGTTGCCAAGTATGCCTTCCAGCTGGCCCAGGCATTCAACAACTTCTACCATCAGTACCCGATCATTCACGAACAGGACCGCGAGAAGAAAGTTTTCTTGTTGTGGATGACGGATTTTTTCCGCCGCCAGCTCGAGCGCACTGCCGGAGTCCTGGGCATTTCGATTCCCGCGTATATGTAATCCGCGGCGTATTTCGAGCCCTGTGATATCCTCATCCCCAAGATGCGATCACTGTTGACGGTACTGGCGTTCGGCGCCGGGCTCGCGGCGGCCCAGGACGGCGCCGCTCTCTATCAACAAAACTGCGCGATGTGCCACGACGGGGGCATGGATCGCGCGCCCGGCCGCGAGGCGCTGAAGGCTATGTCGGCCGACCGCGTTCTGGCAGCCATGGAGACCGGCCCGATGGTTTCGATGGCCAGCCGGCGCACGGCGCTCGAGCGCCGCGCCATTGCTGAGTTCGTTTCCGGCAAGAAGCTCACCGGCGTCCTGGAAACCAAGCCGGCGCCTCAGGCGATGTGCGCCAGCCAGGGGAACGGTCTTGCCGATGGTCCGGCGTGGCTGGGATGGGGCGTGAACCTCTCCAACACGCGATTTCAAGATGCCGCCAATGCCGGGTTGACCGCGGCCGATGTCCCCCGTCTCAAGGTGAAATGGGCCTTCGGTTTTCCGGGCGACCAGAGCGCCAACGCCCACCCGGTGATCGTAGGCGGGCGCGTGTACGTGGGCAGCGCCGGCGGTACCGTTTATTCTCTGAGCGCCGCCACCGGCTGCATCTACTGGTATTTCGACGCAGGCTCGACGGTTCGCGACGCCATCGCCATCCATCGCTCCGGCGATTCGTACACCGCTTACTTCGGAGATGCCCGCGCGAACATGTACGCTGTGGATGCGCTTTCGGGCAAGCTGCTGTGGAAAACGAAAGTAGACGATTTTCCGGTTGCCGGGATCACGAGTTCGCCGCAGTTTTATAACGGCCGCCTCTACTTCGGCGTGAAGTCCGGCGAAGAAGCCTCGGGGGCCGATCCCAATTACGAATGCTGCCGGTTCCGCGGCAGCGTCGTGGCACTCGACGCCGCCACGGGCAAGCAGGTCTGGAAGACGTACACCATCGACGAGCCGAAGCGAACCAAAAAGAATGCGAAGGGAACGCAGATGTGGGGGCCTTCCGGCGCGCCCATCTGGAGCACCCCGGTGATCGATCCACGCCGGAACGCCGTTTACGTCACCACCGGCGACAACTACTCCGAGCCGACCACCCGCACCAGTGACGCCTTCATTGCGCTTGACCTGGATACGGGAAAAATTCAGTGGATCCGGCAGATGACCGAAAAGGACGCTTACACGGCCGCCTGCCGGCTCCCGGACAGAAGCAATTGCCCGATTAACGGCCCCGATTTCGATTTCGGATCTTCGCCCATCCTCGTGACGCTCCCCAACGGGAAGCGGGCCTTGCTCGCCGGCCAGAAATCGGGAATCGTGCACGCCATCGATCCCGATCAACAAGGCGAGGTTTTGTGGCAGGTGCGCGTCGGTAAGGGCGGCACCATGGGCGGCGTGCAGTGGGGCTCGGCCGTCGACCAACAGAACATTTACGTCGCCGTCTCGGATATCAAGCGCATCATGCTGACCTTCAGCACCCTCACCGACGCCGATCCGCACCAGGGCGGCGGCATGTACGCGCTGCGGCTGGCGACCGGCGAGAAGGTCTGGTATACACCCCCGTTTTCCTGCGGCGATCGCAAGCGCTGCAGTCCCGCGCAATCGGCTGCCGTTACCGCCATCCCCGGCGTGGCGTTTTCCGGCGCGGTGGATGGCCACCTCCGCGCGTACTCTGCGGAGGACGGTAAGGTCATTTGGGATTTCGACACGGTTCGCGAATACAAGACCGTCAATGGCGTGGAAGGGCGCGGCGGCTCGATCGACGGCCCCGGCCCCGCGATCGCCGGGGGCATGCTCTTTGCCAACTCCGGCTATGTGAGCGCCGGCGGAATGCCGGGAAACGTGCTGCTGGCGTTCACGGTGGACGGGAAATAATGGAAGCCAACGGTCTGCCCTCTCGAACCGCTATTCTGACCGCCGCGGCGCGCGCGTTGGGCTCCCGCGAGCCCGATGCCAGCGTGCGCAACCCCGATTGGCTCGCGGACCGGCTGATCGGTCCAGCCGAATTGCAACTGATTGCCGAGCACCCCCTCAGCGGAGCGCTCGGCCGGGATTTTTCCGAAGCCGTCAACGATCCCGACGTCTTCGGTTTCGCCTGGCTCATGCTCGTGCGGACGCGCTTCATCGATGAGCTGCTCGAACGCGCTCTTCGGAACGGCGCGAGCCAGGTGGTGATCCTCGGCGCCGGATTCGATACACGCGCTCACCGGTTTGCCGAATTGCTCGAAGGGCGGCGGGTCATCGAGGTCGATTACGGAGCCACCCAGGAATACAAGAAGGCGAGAGTCGCGGCGGCGCTCGGCGCGATTCCGGATCACCTTACTTATGCGCCCATCGATTTCACCACCGACACGCTCGCCCACGTGCTCTTCCGGGCCGGCTATCGTCCGGATGAGAAGACTTTCTACATCTGCGAAGGCGTCAGCATGTATGTTCCGGAAGAAGGCATCCGCCAGACCTTGCGCACGGTAGCCGAAATCTCGGCCCCTGGCAGTTCCATGATGTTCGAGTATATGAACCGGTCCGGCATCGAGTTTTCGAAAACGTATCCCACCGGCGTAGTCAAAAATGCGCGCGACTGGGGGGAACCGTTCTTGTTCGGTGTTCCTGACGGCAGGGACCGCGAGTTCTTTCTCGAAACCGGATTGGAATTGGGCGAGGCGCTCAAGATCGGCAGCCCGGAATCCGTTAAGCGCTACGCGACGTGCGCGGATGGCACGTTCTACGGCGCGCATCTCACCAAGATCTTCGAAGAACGGCGCAAGGCCGCGCTGCAGAATCTGGACGAGGACGCCCGCCGCCGGGCGGCCCAATCGATGACCGGAGGCGGGTACTGGCTGGTCGAATTGATCGTCCCCGGATGTAATTCGTGAGCGTCCCTGCCGCTCCTCAGCTCGAATTCGCCTTCGAAGCCGTGGCGGAAATCGGCACGCCCCAGGAGATGGGCGCCACGCCGCACGGACGGCGGCGCGTGATTCCAGTGCTCGGCGGCCGGTTCGAAGGGCCCAAGATGCGCGGCCGTATTCTGCCAGGCGGAGCCGACTGGCAGATCCTCCGGGAAGACGGCACGGCGGAGCTCGATGCGCGGTACACGCTTGAAACGGACCAGGGTGCCCTGATCTACGTCTCGAACCGCGGCTTGCGCCACGGCCCGCCGGATGTTCTGAAAAGACTCAACTCCGGGCAGACAGTCGACCCCGCTTCCTATTACTTCCGCACCGTGGCCCAGTTCGAGACCGGCGCCCCCGAACTGCGGTGGCTCACCGACGCGATCTTTGTAGCGTCCGCCGAGCGCTATCCCGAGCGAGTCGTCGTGCGATTCTGGAAGCTCCTATAATCGGGGTGATGAACCGCCGCCGTCTGCTGCGCGACGCCCTCGTGGCGATTCCGGCCGCCCGCTCGCTCCGCGCTGCCCTGCCCAGGCTCGAAGAAGTCACGGTTGCCGATCTGGAACGCGGCTTCCGCGAAGGGCGTTTGACGGCACGCGCCTGCGCCGAGTGGTATCTGGCACGCATCGATTCGATGGACAAGCGAGGCCCCGCGGTCAATGCCGTCATCGAAATCAATCCCGAGGCGCTCGCGATTGCCGACGCGCTGGACCGTGAACGCCGCGCCGGCCATGTTCGCGGCCCGCTACACGGCGTACCGGTCTTGATCAAGGACAACCTCGACACGGCGGACCGGATGAGCACGACCGCCGGGTCGCTGGCGCTGGCCGGGCCGAAGTCCGCGCGCGACGCGGCCGCTGTCGAACGCCTGCGATCCGCCGGCGCGGTCATTCTCGGCAAGACCAATCTGAGCGAATGGGCCAACTTCCGCTCCACGCACTCGGTCAGCGGCTGGAGCGGCCGCGGCGGGCTCACGCGCAATCCCTATGCGCTCGACCGCAATCCTTGCGGTTCGAGTTCCGGCTCCGCGGTCGCGGTGTCGGCGAATTTCTGCGCCGTTGCGGTCGGCACCGAGACCGATGGCTCCGTCACGGCTCCGGCTTCGGTCAACGGCATCGTCGGGATCAAGCCGACGGTCGGTCTCGTGAGTGGCGCCGGAATTATTCCAATCTCGCGCAGCCAGGACACCGCCGGCCCGATGGCGCGCACCGTGCGGGATGCAGCTGTGCTGTTGAATGCCATGGCGGATGCGAAAGGCGCGCCCGACTACACAAAGAGCCTCGATCCGCGCGGGCTGAAAGGTGCGCGGCTTGGCATCGAGCGCAAGTATTTCGGCGCCAACGCCGCCATGGACCAGGTGCTGGAGGGCTGCCTCGCTGAAATGAAAAGGCAGGGCGCCGAGCTGGTGGATCCGGCGAATCTTCCTTCGCACGGCAAGTACGACGACGACGAACTGGAAGTCCTGCTGTACGAGTTCAAGGCCGGCGTAAACGCGTACCTGGCGCAGCGGCCGGGCCTCTCCGCCCGGTCGCTGGCGGATCTGATCGCCTTCAACCGCCAGCACAGCGCCCGCGAGATGCCGTACTTTCAGCAGGAGCTGTTTGAACGGGCCCAGGCCAAAGGCCCCCTCACCGATCGGGCTTACCTGGATGCGCGAGAGCGCTGTGTCCGGCTTTCGCGCGCCGAGGGTATCGATGCCGTGATCCGCAAATTCAACCTCCATGCGATTGTGGCCCCGACCGCCGGTCCCGCGCCCCTGACGGATCTCGTGCTGGGCGATCCGAATTGGCCGGGCTGCACCACGCCGGCCGCGGTCGCCGGTTATCCGCACATCACGGTTCCCGCCGGATTCGTGCAAGGGCTTCCGGTGGGGATCTCGTTCTTTGGTCCCGCCTGGAGCGAGCCGGTTTTGCTGAAGCTGGCTTACAGTTTCGAACAGGTGATCCGGGCGCGCAAACCGCCCTCGTTCCCCCGCTCGGCCGGGTCCGCGGCGGCGATCAGTGGTGCATGAACATAAAGACGATCAATGCCAGCGTCAGCAGGAGGATCAACGCCGCAGTCCCCTGCTTCCACCTCGGCCGCGCGCGCTTCTCGCCGTCTCCCACAGCGGTTCCGCTCAGCAGGGATTGCATCAAACGGCGCTGGCCTGTGCCCGGCAGATTGCGCATCGCCTTCGCGATTTCCTGACGCCCGCGGCGGTCGGCGATCAGAATGGTTGCCGAGTTGGGGCTGTTCGTGGATTTCAGCAGGCGGTGGCGGAGAGGATACGGCACCTCGTCCACGGACCGGTACATCCGATCGTCGCCATCGGCGGAGATCAGCACGGTTGAACTTTGAAACACCCCCGAGGCGGTCTCCACGCGCTCGCCGCAATGCGGGCACTTGGCCTGGTTGTCCGAAACCTTTTTTCCGCACCGGCTACAGGTCATCCCACCACCACCCGAGGGAGCTTCGGCATTTCAATACCAGTTTCGTTCGTCACATTCTCCAGCACAACCTGGATAAAACCAAGGGCGGCTTTGGAGAGCGCCTTGTCCTTCCGGTAAACCAGCCCCAGCCGGCGCATCATCGGCTCCGGCGCTAAGGGGATCGCCCGCAATTTCCCGGCGGCAATCTCCTCTTTGCAATTCGAGACAGCGAGGAACGCCAGTCCTAAGCCTGCCATGACGAACCGCTTCATCATCTCGGTGGAGTCGAGCTCCATCGAGATCTGGACCTGATCTTCCACGATCTCCAGCCATTCGTTGAGACGCGCCCGGGTCTTGCCCTGCTTCGGAAGCAGCAGGTAATCCTCCGTCAAATCCTTCGGAGAAACGCTTTTGAACTCAGCCAGACGATGGCGCGCGGGCACGATCAGGCGGATTTCGTCGTGGTGAATGCTCACCACCTGCAGCCGTTTCTCTTCCACCGGCAATTGCGTGAGCCCGAAATCGGCGGTGTTCTCCATCACGGCGTCGACCACCCGCGATCCATAAGAGCGGTCGACTTGCAATTGCACAGCCGGAAACAGCTGCCGGTACTGCGAAAAAACCTTGGGCAGGACGTAAATACAGGTCGCCTCGTTGGCCGCGATCACCAGTTCCCCGCGCGGGTTTTGTTCCAGCTCGGCAATGGCGTCCTGCGCCCGTTTGCGCAGCTCGAGCATCTGCTCGGCGTACTCGGCGAAGATTTTCCCGGCGGTGGTCAGCGAAATCCGGCTTCCGAAGCGTTCGAACAGCGCGGTTCGAAGCTCCTGCTCGAGCTGCCGCACCTGCGCGCTGATCGCCGGCTGCGTGCGATAGCACGTCTGGGCGGCTTTGGAGAAACTCTTCAGCCGGACGATCTCGGTAAACGTGTGGAGCTGATCGAAATCCATAAGCCGCCGGGTCCCCGGAGGATCCGGAACAGCACTCTAGTCAAATTATGTATCGGCGGCATAGAAATAATGAATTTCCCTGCCCCGGATCCGTTTGGTAAGTATTGTAACAAAGGCTCCGGGCGGTGCGGTTGAGAAGTGGATTGCCGTAGTCGCAGCGCCGCACCTTCCCCCCGGCGCCCTCTTCACCCCTTTACAAATCCTTACCCGCGCGGCAATAAGCGTTACGCGCGACCGCTTCCGCCCGTGCTACATTCGAGCCGTGCGGATTTTGCTCATCGATGATGACGCGGAACTGTGCAACCTTCTCGGCGAATTTCTAAAACGGGAGGGCTTTCAGGTCGAGTGCGCCCACGACGGCCCCAGCGGCCTCGACAAAGCTCTGGCGGGGGGCGCCGACCTGGTGGTGCTCGACGTGATGCTGCCCGGCCTCGACGGCTTCGAAATTCTGCGCCGCCTGCGCCCGCAGAGCAAGGTGCCGGTCATCATGCTGACGGCTCGCGGCGAGGACGTCGACCGCATTGTCGGGCTGGAACTCGGCGCCGACGATTATCTCCCCAAGCCGTTCAACCCGCGCGAACTTGCCGCCCGCATCCGCGCCGTCTTGCGGCGCTACGAGCAGAGGCCGCCGGCCGCCGCCGGCCGCGTCGAAGTCAATGGCGTTACGCTCGATCCGGCTTCGCGCGAGGTGTTCGTCCAGGGTAAACGGGTCGAACTCACCACCTTCGAATTCGACATTCTCGAATTGCTGATGCGCTCCGCTGGCCGCGTGCTTTCGCGCGACCGTTTAATGGAGAACTTCTACAACCGCAAGGCCACGCCGTTCGACCGCTCGATCGACATGCACATCAGCCATCTCCGCAAGAAGATCGAGCACGGCGACACCCTCATCAAAACCATCCGCGGTATCGGCTATCAGTTCTGCCGCACCCCCGAGGACGCCCGCGCCGAATGAATTCGCTGTTCGCCAGATTGCTGCTGTGGCTGGGCGCTTCCCTCATCATCACGGTAATCGGCTCAGCGTTCATTTCCGCCTGGAGCGTGAATCACTACGATTCGGACCGCCGCGCGCCGGCCGCCCGCATGGTCCAGTTCCAGCTCGAAGAGGCCCGGGTCGCCTACGAGAGCGGCGGCCGCCCTGCTCTGCAGATGTTCCTCGAAACGCTGCAGAAGGTCTATGATGCGCAAGGGGTGCTCACCGACGATCAAGGCCGCGACCTGCTCACGAACCAGGATCGCTCCGATTTGATCCGCCGCGCGCGCGCCCGCCGGGGAATTTATCCGTTCTTCCGCACCGGTGACATGATCGGCCGCGCCGCCGAAGACGGCCGGTATTGGTTCTTCTTTCTGGAGCCCGGCAATCGCGTCGGATACTGGTTCCTGCTCCCCGAGCATCTGTTTGTCATCGCCGCCGGCGTCCTGCTTTGTTACTGGCTGGCATGGCATCTCACCAGCCCCATTCGCCAGCTCCAGAAGGCCGTCGAAAGCTTTGGCCGCGGCGACCTCTCCGCGCGCGTCAACTCCAACCGCCGCGATGAGATCGGCCGCCTGGCCCGCGCCTTCGACCGCATGGCCAACCGCATTGAAATGCTCTTGAACGCCGAGCGCCGGCTGCTGCTCGATATCTCGCACGAACTCCGCTCGCCGCTGGCGCGGCTTGGCGTCGCCATCGAACTGGCCCGGTCCGGCGAAGACCTGGATACTTCGCTCAACCGCATCCAGAAGGAGTCCGACCGTCTCAACGCCCTGGTCACGCAGCTCCTGCAGGTCACGCGCGCCGAGGGCGATCCGTCTTCCTTGCGCCGCGAGCCGGTTCGGCTCGACGAGTTGGTCCAGCAGGTGCTCGAGGATTCCTCGATCGAAGCCACCGCCCACGGTTGCGAGCTGAAATACCGCGCCGGCGGTCCGGCTATTGTGGAAGGCGATCCCGAGTTGTTGCGCCGGGCTGTGGAAAACGTCATTCGCAACGCGATCCGTTATGCGCCCAGCCAGAGCGCTGTCGAAGTTTCCCTTGCCCGGCAAAATGGCAAGGTGCTCCTCGACGTCCGCGATCAAGGCCCCGGCGTTCCCGAGGAAGCCCTCCCGCGCATCTTTGATGCCTTTTACCGGGTCGAATCCGACCGCGCCCGCTCCAGCGGCGGCATTGGCCTGGGACTGTCCATCGCCCGGCGGGCCATTGAGCTAACGAAGGGCAGTATTCGCGCGCGCAACGTACATCCCGGACTCGAAGTGGAGATAGAATTGCCGACGACAGCTTCGCGCTGACCCGATCCATTCAGTCCGTTTACTGCAACCGAAGGGGAGAGTGAACCGTCACATGAGCATGTTTTCGAGCCGCTGGTCCAGGCAGTTGTGTTTTTGCGTGATTCCGATTCTTCTGCTGGCAGTTCCCGGGTTCGCCCAACTGGTTCCCAACCGGTACACATTGCTTTTAGAGGACCCACCGGTTGCTTCCCGATTCCAAAGCCGCGCCCAGATGCAAACGGCGGCCGCCACGCAGTATCGGAATCAGATCGAAGCGCGCCAGCGTGCGGTGCTGGCCGCCTTAGCCGCCCGCAATATCGCGGTGACCGGGCGCGTTTCTACTTTGCTCAATGCGATCTTTGTGGTGGCACAGCCGGGCCAGGTTCCCGATCTGCAGGCAATTCCCGGAGTCGCGGCGGTCCGTCCGATGCGCCGCTTCCGCGCCCTGCTCAACAAGGCGACGCAGCTCATGAACGCCCCCGCCGCCTGGGCCGCCCTCGGCGGGCAGGGCAATGCCGGCGCGGGCATGAAAATTGCCATCATCGATACCGGTATCGATCAGACACACCCGGCGTTTCAGGATGCCTCACTGTCGATGCCGAACGGCTTTCCGAAGTGCACCACAGGCCATCCCGAAGATTGCTCGTTCACTAATAACAAGGTGATTGTGGCCCGCAGCTATGTGCGGCAACTGGCCGGCTTTACGTCGGCCAATCCCTCTACACAGCCCGGCGACACCTCGAAGCCGCCCAATCCGGCCACCTCCCAGCCGGACGACTACACGCCGCGCGATCGCGTCGGCCACGGCACCGCGACGGCGTCGGCGGCCGCCGCCAATCAGAACACTGGCGCAGTCACCTTCACCGGCATGGCTCCCAAAGCGTGGCTGGGCAATTACAAGATCTTTGGATCTCCGAACGTCAATGACAGCCCGACCGACGGCGTCATGATTCAAGCCATCGAGGACGCGTTGAATGACGGCATGGACGTCGCCAGCCTTTCCGTCGGTTCGCCCGCGGTCGCCGGCGCCCTGGATACCGGAGCCGCCTGTGGCTTGCCGGCCAATCAACCCTGCGATCCCGTGGCGTTCGCATACGAGAACGCCGCCAAGGCGGGAATGGTGGTGGTTGCCGCGGCCGGCAACAGCGGCTCGGACGCGGTCGCCTCGTTTGGCGAGTTCTATCCTTATTTCAACTCCATCTCTTCTCCGTCGACAGCGCCTTCGGTCATCAGCGTGGGCGCGACCTTGAACTCGCACGCTCTCACTCCTTCGGTGAGCGTGAACGCGCCCTCCGCGCCGGCCAACGTGAAGTCGCTGGCCGCGCAGCTGGGCGATTCCATCTTCTATCCCTCGAGTCAAGGCGCCAACTCGGCCCCTCTGATTGACGTCACCCAACTGGGCGACAATGGCCTGGCCTGCAGCCCCCTTCCTGGAGGTTCGTTGAAGGGAGCCTATGCGTTGATCGAGCGCGGCACCTGCACGTTCCAGAACAAGGCTCTGAACGCCCAGGCCGCCGGGGCGCTTGGCATTATTTTTTATATGGCGGACGCCACGCCGCCGATTTCGCCCGGCGGCCTCGGGTCGAGCGGCGCCTTTTTTTTCGGACCGGCGGTCATGATTTCCAATAGCGATGGTCTGGCGCTCAAGACGTATATCGATGCAAATCCGGCCCAGACCGTCACTGTCGATGTCGCCGGCCTGGAAACTGATCTCGCCGCTTACGTCACGTCGCAAAGCATTGCCGGAACCGCGCCCAATCAGCTGGCCAGCTATTCTTCGTTCGGCCCGGCTCCGGATGGCACGCTGAAGCCCGACCTGGTGGCCACCGGCGGCCTGGACCCGAATGTCTTCCCCGCTCCCGGCATGTATCTCGCGACGCAGAACTATGATCCCGACGGTCTGCTGTTTAGCGCCAGCCGCTATGCCGCCGGGGACGGCACCAGCTTCGCGACTCCGCTGGTGGCCGGCGCCGCCGCGCTGGTCAAGCAGGCGCATCCCAATTACACGGCCGCCCAAATCAAATCGGCCTTGGTGAACTCGGCCGCGCAAGACACGACGACCGATGACGGCTATACGGATGTGAATGGGATCCATCAAAGCCCGCAGGCAGTCAATGTCCAAGGCGTGGGCGCGGGCCGTTTGAACGCGGGCTCCGCCCTGAACGCCACCATTACGGTGGAACCCTCGACCGTGTCGTTCGGCTATCTGAAGTCCGGAAGCCTGCCGCTGAGCAAAACCCTTACTGTTACGAACAAGGGCGCCGGCTCCGTGACCGTCGCCATCGCGGTGGCGCCGAACAATGCGCCGTCCGGCGTGACGGTGGCTGCCGACAGTTCCAGCCTGACGTTGAACGCCGGCGCTTCCGCTACCCTGAAGGTCACCTTGTCCGGCACGGTGCCGCCCGCCGGTTCTTACTCCGGCGCCGTGACCCTTTCGGCCGGCGGCGTCGTGCAGCGCGTGCCGTATCTGTTCCTGGTCACGACCGGCACGCCGTACAACATTGTGCCGCTCACCGGCGACCTGCAGGGCACCCCCGGCCAGGACGCCGGCTCGATCGCACTCCAGGTGACGGACCAATACGGCGTTCCCGTGCCCGGCGTGCCGGTTGCGTTTTCGGTGGTCCCGCGCGCCGGCGTAACCTTCCAGTCGGTCCCCGGTGAGCCGGCTTGTTCGCCGAACAATTCCAACAATGCCACCTGCGCCACCGATAATTACGGCGTGGCGTACGCCGAAGTGGTTCTCGGCGCGAACGCGAACAGTTCGCCCACGATCACCGCCAGCGCGAACAACACGCCATTTCAGTTCACGGCGTACGTCCTGCCCCCCGCGACTATCACGCCCGGACAGGTGCTCGACAATGCCGCGTTCCAGCCGGTGATCGCTCCCGGCTCGATTGCCGCCATCAAGGGCTCCAACCTGATGGACACCGCGCTGCTCATGAATACGGCGGCGGGCTACGATTTGTTGCCTGCCGCGCTCACGTCATTTCCGTTGTCGCTCGACGCAGTCAATGTCAGTTTCGACGTTCCCGGCGCGGGAATCAGCGTTCCGGCTCCCATCGTGGCCGTAAGCCCCGGCCAGATCAACGTGCAGGTGCCTTGGGAGCTGAAAGGGCAGATGTCGGCCCAGGTGAAAGTGATCATCGATGAAGCGCTCGGCCCTCCGATCTATAGCACCGTCGCCACCGCACAAGTGTCCGACTACACGCCGGCTTTCTTCACCAATAGCGGCAATGTGGCTGACGCGCTCGATACCGGCTATCACGTCATCACGAGCACGAATCCCGCAATTCGCGGGCAGGTGATTGCGCTCTATGCCAACGGTTTGGGCCCGGTGGTGAATCCGCCCGCGGACGGCTTCGGCGCCGGGCTCGGCTCCACCACCACCACTCCCTGCGTCGTCAGCGTCGGCGGCCAGGTGCTGCCGCCAGACCAGGTGCTCTTCTGCGGCCTGGCTCCCGGGCTGGCGATTTATCAGGTCAACATCCGCGTCCCCGCGAACATCAGCCCCGGCAATCAGCCGGTGAGCATCAGCATCGGCGGAAAAACATCTCCGTCCGGAATCGTCATCCCCGTTCAATGATTGGGGTCGGGTAAAAATAGAAAAACCGCATCGGGCCTTCCCTCTGGACTTTCGAGGGTCACCCGATGCGGCTCGCCCGGGTTGGGCGGGGATCCGGCGTCGGGCTGCCTGGGCCAATACCAGATCGTTTCCGGCCGGGTCCGCGTCCAATCTTCCCGCCCGAAAATGCCAGACAACCACCGCTACCACTGATCCCGTGAGAGATCATTCCAAGAAACCGCAAAAAAAAGCCCCTCTGCGGCAACCGCCAAGGCCAACAATCGTGAGCTAAAACTTCTGAAACATCGGCTCCCGCAAGCACGCTGTCTATTTGGCCCACTCTTGCCTGCCTGAATGTTGCTGCAGAGGGCAGGTTTCGAAGTTACTTCACCAATTCACCACCATAAATAGCAATCGGACCTCCATGTGTCAATGAATTAAAGGCCTTGCGAATCAAGAATTCTGTGCAAAACTCCGCGGTTCGTCCGCGGCCTGGCGGGGCAGCCGGTGTGTCGCTATGACACAATGTCGGAGATGGCGCGAATCGCGCTCACGGTGACATTTCTGGCGGCGGTTGTGACCGGTTCCGGCCGGGCCCAAGCCGCTTCCGAGGATCCCGTCGCCGTTTCCGCCGAACATCCGCGTCTGTTCCTCCGTCCCGCCCGGCTCCGGCTCCTGCGGCGTGAGCGGGAAAGAGCTTCGCCGCGGTGGCAGCAGTTCGATGCCTATCTCAGCGCCGGCGCTCCCCTTCCCGAGACGGCGTTTTCCCATGCGCTCCATTACCAGGTCTCCGGCAATACCGAATCCGGCCGGCAAGCTGTGGCCTGGGCCCTCGGTTCCGGCGGCAATGACCTTCGGCAGCTGGCCATTGTCTACGATTGGTGCCAGGCCCTGCTCAGCCCCGCCGAACGGCGAGCCCTCATTGCCCGCATCGAGCAGCAACTCGCGGCGCCGGGCGGCCGCGAATCCGTCGCTTCGGTCCGTGCTCGTGGCCTTGCCGCGATTGCGTTGTTCGATGATGCTCCCGATGTCCCCGCCCGCGAACTGCAACGTGTCACGCGAATTTGGTGGGAGCGTCAGATTGCTCCCGCCCTGAATGCCGGCCAGCCGGTGGTGACACGAGAGGACGCCTATGCATTGTTCGAGTTGCTGCACGCGGTCCGCGACACCACCAATCTCGACCTGCGCGAGTTCTGCCGTAAGTTTTTCAAAGAATTTCCGATCGAGCACCTGATGAGCTATTACCCGGCCGCGTTCCCCGGTCCGGAAAACGACTACCGCATTGCCGCCATGACACAGCCCGGCGAGCCCGATCTGCAAAAGGCGGCCCTCTCCCGCGCCGCCGAACTGGCCATGGTCGCTTACGACAACAACGCCGAGGAGAGCCAATATCTGCAGGGCTGGCTGATGCACGACAACTTTATGTTGCGGGACGCCTTCGGCGCTCCGTACGAATTTTTGTGGGCCAACCCTTATCAGCCCGGCCTCAGTTTTACGCACGTGCCGCTGATCTTCCACAGCGCCGATTTCGGACGGCTTTTCGTCCGCTCCGATTGGGAGGATTCCGCGGAATGGTTCGGTTATTTTGATGGCGCCGCGCAGTTGTTCCGCGACGGCCGGCGTATTGCGATCAACCTCGCGAAACCGGCCGAGCCGCTCTCCCTGGCCAGCGCCGTCATCGCATGGGGCGCCGCTTCCCCGAACGTCCGCGTGCGTTTGCGCGAAGAGCAACAGGCGTTGATTCTGGTCGGCCTCATTCCCAAGCGTGTGTACCAGGTGGAGGTGGATGACGAAGAGGTGTTCGAAACGCCGTCGGATTCCGGCGGCATTCTCGTCATCGACCTTCCTCAAGGGAAAGAGGTCGGCGTTCGCGTGCACCCCGTCCCCTGAGCCGCATAAAATGTCCCCTGCGGAGCTTTCTCTGGTTCCCGCCCGCTTCGACGGATGGATCTCGGCCTGAAAAATCGCGTGGTGTTGGTAGCCGCCTCCAGTCAGGGGATCGGTAAAGCCGTCGCGTTTGCGTTCGCCCGCGAGGGCGCCCGCCTCGCGCTTTGCGCTCGCACCGAGCCGGCGTTGCTCTCGGCCGCCGCCGAGATCCGCCGCGAAACCGGCGCCGCCGTTCTGGCGAAAGCGCTCGATGTGACCGATTCCGGCGCCGTGCACGATTTCGTGAACGAAATCGTGAGCCAATGGGGAACCGTCGACATCTGCGTGGCCAATGCGGGCGGGCCGCCCTTCAAATCTTTCGCCGAAACCTCCCTGGCGGACTGGCGCGCCGCCGCAGAATTGAACCTGATGAGCACCGTCGCGCTTGCCAAAGAGACCCTGCCTCTGATGCAGCAGCAGAGGTGGGGACGGTTCATTGCGATCACCTCTTTGACCGTCAAGCAGCCGGTGGACGGCCTGGTCCTCTCCAATGCCGTGCGCGCGGGCGTCAGCGGGTTGATCAAATCGCTCGCCAATGAATACGGGCCGTACAACGTTCTCGTCAACAATGTCTGCCCCGGCTATACGGCCACCGCTCGGCTCATCGAACTGGCCGGGACTCTTGCCGCGAGAGAGGGCGTACCCGTTGACCAGATTCGATCCCGCTGGACCAGCCAGATCCCGTTGCGCCGCTTGGGTGAGCCGGAAGAACTCGCCAACCTGGTGGTGTTTCTGGCGTCGGAGCGCGCCAGCTACATCACCGGGACCTCGATTGCCGTGGACGGGGGCATCGTCAGGGGCCTGTATTGATCGCCTTACGGCCAACCGCCACAGCAGCAGCCTGGAATCCCGCACATCGCGAACCTTCCGCGGCCTCTTATAATGAGGGATACTCCATGTCGTCGTCCACCATGGCTTTGCCCTCGCGGGAGGTGATTGCCCGTTACGAGCCCGTCATCGGCCTCGAGGTGCACGTCCAATTGGCCACCGCGACCAAAATTTTCTGCGGCTGCCCCACCAGTTTCGGCGCCCCTCCGAACACCAACGTCTGTCCCGTGTGCCTCGGCATGCCCGGAGCTCTGCCGGTGCTCAACCGCGCGGCGGTCGAATTGGCGATCAAAGCCGCGCTCGCGCTCAATTGCACGATTCGCCCGCAATCGCGCTTCGCCCGCAAGAACTACTTTTATCCGGACCTTCCCAAAGGCTACCAGATCTCCCAATACGACGAGCCGCTGGCCGAGCAGGGGCACGTCGACATCCAGACCGAAGCCGGATCCAAGCGCATCGGCATCACCCGCATTCACATGGAAGATGACGCCGGCAAAAGCATCCATGAAGGCTTCAAGGACTCCGGCCGCTATTCCTACGTCGATCTCAACCGCTCCGGAACGCCCCTCATCGAAATCGTCAGCGAACCCGACATGCGCAGCTCCGAAGAGGCGTACGCCTACCTGACGGTCGTGAAGCAAGTGCTTCAATTTATCGAAGTCTCCACCTGCGACATGGAAAAGGGCCATTTGCGCTGCGATGCGAACGTGTCGGTGCGGCTGCGCGGGGCGGAGAAGTTCGGCACCAAGGCCGAGGTCAAAAACCTCAATTCGTTCCGCTTCCTCCGGGAGGCGCTGGATTACGAGATCGGCCGGCAGGTGGCCGTAATTGAAAGCGGCGGCCGCGTCGTGCAGGAGACGCGCCTGTACAACCCCGATACCGGCGAGACCGCCGGGATGCGCAGCAAAGAAGAGGCGCACGACTACCGCTATTTCCCCGAACCGGACCTGGTCCCTCTCCGCGTCGGCGAGGAATGGTTGAACCGCGTCCGGGCCAGCATGCCCGAGCTTCCTGCGAGCCGGCGCGCGCGTTTTATCGCGGAATACGGCTTGCGCGAATACGATGCCGATATCCTGACCCAGACCCGTGCCGCCAGCGAATACTACGAAACCGTGGCCAAGATTTCGGGCGATCCGAAAACCGCCGCCAATTGGGTGATGGGCGACCTCATGGGCCTGCTCAAAGCCGAGGGCAAAGAGATTTCCGATTCCCCGGTCACCCCGCAGCATCTGGGGGACCTCGTCAAACGCATCACCGCCGGCGAGTTGTCCGGCAAACTCGCCAAGGAAATCTTCCCCAAGATGTTTTCCACCGGAGAAGCGCCGGGCGCCATCATTGAGCGCGAGGGACTGAGGCAGATCAGCGACACCGGCGCCCTCGAAAAAGTGATCCTCGACGTGATCGCCGCCAATCCCAAGCAGGTCGAGCAGTACAAGGGCGGCAAGACCACGGTGCTGAACTACCTGGTCGGCCAGGCAATGAAGGCCACACGCGGCCAGGCTAATGTCGCGGTCGTGACCGATCTTCTCAAACAGAAACTGGGTTGAGCATGTTGAAGGAAGGGGATAAGGCTCCGGACATCCGCCTCAAGACAGATGCCGGCGAAGAGTTCCGGCTCTCCAGCCTCAAGGGCAAGCGGGTCGTGCTCTATTTCTATCCCCGCGCCGATACGCCCGGCTGCACCGTCGAAGCGTGCGAATTTCGCGACGAGATCAAAGCCTTTGCGAAGAAGGGGACGGCCGTCATCGGCATATCGCCCGACAAGCCCGCGGCGCAAGCCAAGTTCAAACAGAAATACGATCTGCCGTTCACGCTCCTCGCCGATGAGGAGAAGGCTGCCGCCCAGGCCTATGGCGTCTGGCGCGAGAAGAACATGTACGGCAAGAAAGTGATGGGCATTGCGCGCACCACGTTTGTAATTGGTCCGGACGGGCGGATCGAAAAAATCTACGAAAGCGTAAAGCCCAAAGGGCACGCCACGACCGTCTTAGGGGAGCTGGAGTAGAAGGCGCTTCGCTAGAATTTTATGCCGGTACGGAACGCCGGATGCGGCCGTACCGGCTGGAAACATGCCCGTTCTTGGGAGGCCTATTGAACGGCCGTTAACGCCCAGATCGCCAGTTCGGTCCGGCTCTTGACTTCGAGCTTGCGGAAGATCCGGTTGAGGTATTCCTTCACCGTCCCCTCGGACAGATGCAGTTCGAATGCGATCTCCTTGTTTGCTTTCGCCTGCCGCACCAGGTCAACGATCTGCTTTTCACGAAAGCTGAGTGCACGGTTGACCTTGGGCTTGCGGCAGTCGACGCAGACCAACTCGCGGCTGTGGCTCTGAAATTCCCGTCCACACCGGCAGCAACTGCGCAAAGAAGGAATCGAAACTGTGGGCTCTGAAATCCTTACCATGGTTGGCTTCCTGTACTGAGATTGGGATGGTAAAAAGGCATAACTTGGAACGCCTAACCGTGGCAAGACGGGGGCCAAAAAACGAACTTCTGTAAAAACAGCTACTTTTCGCGTATTTCGTTGTTTTTATGGTAGATCGATCTAGAAATTACACGGTAAGAAGCCACTCAGAGCGTACTTTTTTCCACAGGTGACAAAAGTGTGCCCATACCGTCCCATAGGCGCTCGGATTTCTCATTAAGTCGTTCCATAACCGAAGGGAACAATCGGATGCTGGAGGGGGAAATACAACCCGAAGGTGGGCCGCAAGCGCCCTCCCCTCGGTATGATGTTAGGGGAAACCCAATTTAGATGCCTTCCAAGCCCGATTCTGAAATGGGAATCAACAGCTGGTTCCAGGACGAGCTCTATCAGCAGTATAGGCGCGACCATTCAGCGGTAGACGAGAGCTGGAAACATGTCTTCGAAAAAAGCCCCGCTTCCAACGGTGGCGCCTTCGCCAACGGGGGTGTCTTCGCGCCGGCACGTGCGACTGCGCCGGCGGCTCCCTCGATAGAACCCGGCCCGGGCGAACAACTCCAGCCTTTGCGCGGCGTCGCTGGCCGCATCGCTGAAAATATGGCGGCGAGCGTGGCCATTCCGCTGGCCACCTCGCAGCGCACCATTGCAGTCAAGGTGATGGACGAAAATCGCCGTATCATCAATCAGCATCGGACGCTCATTGGACGCGGCAAGGTTTCCTTCACGCATCTGATCGGGTGGGCGGTCGTCAAAGCCCTGCAGGAGCTTCCCGCCCTCAACCACGCCTATGCCGAAAAGGACGGACAGCCTTTTCGCTTGGTCCGTTCTCAGATCAATCTGGGGATTGCCGTCGACGTCCCGGGCAAAGAGGGCGCGCGCAGTCTGCTCGTCCCGAATATCAAGAATGCCGGCGCGCTGACTTTCCAGGAGTACCTCACCCGCTTCGACGATCTGGTGGTCCGCGCTCGCACGGGCAAGCTCAGCCCGGAAGATTTTCAAGGCACGACCATCTCGCTGACCAACCCCGGAACGGTCGGCACCATGGCTTCCAACCCGCGGCTGATGAACGGACAAGGCGCCATCATCGCCACCGGAGCCATCGATTATCCCGCCGAATATCAGGGCGCCGCCGGCGAGACCCTCGCGCTGCTCGGCATCAGCAAGGTCATGACCGTGACCTGCACCTACGACCACCGCGTCATCCAGGGCGCCGAATCCGGCATGTTCCTCGGCAAGGTGCAGGATTTGCTGGATGGCAAGCACGGCTTCTACGAAGAGGTGTTCGCCCACCTCAAGATGCCGCACCATCCGGTCCGCTGGGAGAAGGACCGCCAGCCTCTGCTGCCGGGGGGTGGAGCGCGCACCGCGGAAATCGCCAAGGAAGCCGGCATCATTCAGTTGATTAATGCCTATCGCGTGCGCGGCCATCTGATCGCCGATTTCGATCCCCTCGGTTCCGAGCCGAGCTACCACCCGGAGCTCGATCCCGAAACCTACGGTTTGACCGTATGGGATCTCGACCGCGAATTCCTTACCGGCACGCTCGGCGAAGCCATCGGCGACGCCGGCCCCAAGCCCGTCGCGACGCTCCGCGAGATCCTCGAAACGCTGCGCAAAACGTACTGCGGCAAGATCGGCTGCGAGTACATGAACATCCAGGTGCCGGACCAGAAGCGCTGGCTGCAGGCGCGCATGGAGCCGCAGGCCAATAGCTGGCCGCTCGAGACGGAAACGCGCCGGCGCATTCTGCGCAACCTGATCGATGCCGAAGAGTTCGAGCACTTCCTGCACTCGCGCTTTGTCGGCCAGAAGCGGTTCGCCCTCGAAGGGGCCGAGAGCGCCATGGCGATTGTCGAGGAACTGCTCGAGCGGGCCTCCGCCAACGATGTCCATGAAGTGGTCATCGGGATGGCGCACCGCGGCCGCCTCAACTTCCTCGCCAATACGGTCGGTAAAGACGTCAAGCAGATCTTTTCGGAATTTGAAGGCGAACTCGACCCTTCGAGCACGCAGGGCTCCGGCGACGTGAAATACCATCTCGGGGCGACCTGCGTGCGGAAGCGCGACAACGGCCGGGAAATCGTCGTCTCCATGGCGCCGAACCCCAGCCATCTCGAGGCTGTCGATCCGGTGGTTGAAGGCATCGTGCGGCCCAAGCAGGACCGCCTCGGCGACCGGCGCCGCGCGCGGGTCATCCCCTTGTTGGTCCATGGCGATGCCGCCTTTGCCGGCCAGGGCGTCGTCGCCGAGACCCTGAACCTCTCGCAGCTCGACGGCTATTCGACCGGCGGCACCATTCACCTCGTCATCAATAACCAGATCGGATTCACCACGCTGCCCGACGAAGCGCGTTCCACGCCGTACTCGACCGATGTCGCGCGCGGCGTCCAGGCGCCGATTTTCCATGTCAACGGCGACGATCCCGAGGCCGCTATCCGCGCCGTTCAGATCGCCTTCGATTACCGCCAGCAGTTCAAGAAAGACGTGGTGATCGACATGATCTGCTATCGCCGCCACGGCCATAACGAAGGCGACGACCCGAGCTACACCCAGCCCATCCTCTACCGCAAAATTAAGGAACACCCGTCGGTGGCGACGCTCTACGCCGAACGCCTGGTCCGCGAAGGCGTCGTCACGCCGGAAGAGGTCTCCGCGTTGCGGAAGGCCGCCAGCCAGCGGCTATCCGATGCCTTCGATGCCGTTCAGAAGAACGCGCAGCAATACGAATTGCAGGAACTCAGCGCGGTCCCGCACGAGGATGTCGCGGGTCTCACGCCGCGCACGGCCGTCAATCAGCAGGTCATCGAGCGCGTGGTGCGGGCCATCACCAGTTTTCCGGAAAACTTCCACGTGCATCCGAAGCTGCGCGGCTTCGTCGAGCGCCGGCGCGAGGCCATCGCCAAGGATCACCCGATCGATTGGGCGTTCGGCGAAGCGCTGGCTTTCGGCACTCTGGTTCTCGAAGGGACGCCGGTGCGGCTCAGCGGCCAGGATTCCAGCCGCGGCACTTTCAGCCAGCGGCACCTTGCTTTCTACGATTCCGAAGACGGCCACCGCTACATTCCGATGCAGCACATCTCGCCCGACCAGGCGCGCTTCGATGTCTACGACAGCTCGCTCAGCGAATTTGCCGTGCTCGGCTTCGAGTTCGGATATAGCGTGGCCGACCCTCTGACGCTCGTCATCTGGGAAGCGCAGTTCGGCGACTTCGCAAACGGCGCCCAGATCATGATCGACAATTTCATCTCCAGCGCCGAATCCAAGTGGGGGCAGCCGAGCGGCCTCGTCATGCTCCTGCCGCACGGCTACGAAGGCCAGGGTCCCGAGCACTCCAGCGCCCGCATCGAGCGTTATCTGACTCTGTGCGCCGAAAACAACATGCAGGTGGCCAACTGCACCACGCCGGCGCAATATTTCCACCTGCTGCGCCGCCAGATGTACGGCGGCCCCGACCGCCGCGGCACCCGCAAGCCGCTCGTGATTTTCACCCCCAAGAGCCTGCTCCGGCATCCGCGCGCCGTCTCCAGCTTGCACGACTTCACCGCCGGCGGCTTCTCCGAAATGCTGGGCGACGACCCTTCGCTCGACACCTCGCGCGTCTCGCGCGTCATCTTCTGTTCCGGCAAGATTTACTACGACCTGCTGGCCGCGCGCGAGCAGCGCAAGGCCGATCACGTCTCTCTGCTGCGGGTCGAGCAGTTGTATCCCTTCGCCGCCGCGCAGGCGCGCGATCTGCTGGCCCGCTATCCGGCCACCGCGGAAGTGGTCTGGGCTCAGGAAGAGCCCCGCAATATGGGCCCCTGGCGGTTCATGGCCGAGCAGTTCGAGCCGTTGCTCGAAGCCACCGGCCGCGAACTGCGCTACGTCGGCCGACCCGAAAGCGCCAGCACCGCCAGCGGCTCCGGCAAGCGCCACCAGCAGGAGCAGACCGAAATCATCAACGACGCTTTGACGCCGGGAGCGATTTCGCAGACCAAGCGAGTCCGGCTGGTCGCCAAGCGCAAGCGGTAACGTTTCACCCCGAATCCGGCAATGCCGAGCGGTTCTTGTCCCCCTGGTCCAGGGAGCGCAGCCCCTGGTGCTCCACTGTTGAGTGGTGTTACCCTGGGCTTGGAGGCGCTTCCGCATGGTCATCGGGGTTCCCAAGGAAATCAAGGATCATGAGACGCGCGTGGGCTTGGTGCCCAGCGGCGTCACCGCTCTGCGAGAGGCGGGCCATGAGGTGATTGTCGAAACGCATGCCGGCGAAGGCAGCTCGCTCACCGATCGCGAGTACATGCAGGCCGGCGCCGCGATTGCGCAATCCGCCGCCGATGTGTGGCGGAAAGCCGACCTCGTTGTGAAAGTCAAAGAGCCGCAGCCCGCCGAGTACGGCTTCTTCCGGCCGGGCCTGATCCTGTTCACGTACCTGCATCTCGCGCCGCTGCCTGAGTTGACCGACCGGCTCGTGGCCAGCAAAGTCAGCGGTGTCGCTTACGAGACCATCGTCGAGGCGGACGGTTCGCTTCCCCTGCTGACTCCCATGAGCGAAGTGGCGGGACGGATGGCGGTCCAGGTGGGCGCGCAATACCTGGAGCGCCAGAACGGCGGCCGCGGCCTGCTGCTCGGCGGCGTGCCGGGGGTTGCTCCGGCCAACGTGCTCATCCTCGGCGGCGGCGTCGTGGGGCTCAACGCGGCCAAAATGGCGATCGGAATGGGCGCGCGGGTCACCATCATCGAGCGCAATCTCAACCGGCTGCGGCACCTGGACGACGTGTTCCACGGCCAGGTCGTCACGCTCGCCTCAAATTCGTGGACCGTCGGCGAAAACGTGCGCACCGCCGATCTCGTCATTGGGTCCGTCCTGATTCCCGGCGCCTCGGCGCCCAAACTGGTCCGCCGCCAGATGATCGCCACCATGAAGCGCGGCGCGGTGGTGGTGGATGTGGCGATTGACCAGGGCGGCTGCTTCGAAACCTCCCACGCCACCACCCACACCGAACCCGTTTACGTGGTCGACGGCGTGTTGCACTACTGCGTGTCGAACATGCCGGCCGCGGTTCCGCACACCTCCACGTTCGCTCTCACCAACGCCACCTTCCCGTACTTGCTGGAGCTGGCGAATCTCGGCCTGGAGCGCGCCTGCGAGAAGCACCCGGCCCTTAGCGCGGGCGTCAACACGTATCACGGGCAGGTCACGCACGCCGGGGTGGCGCAATCACAGGGCCGCCAGTGGCGCGAGTTGGTGACGGTAGGGTAAGCTGCGTACATGGCGACCGCTGAGCACCCCGGGGCGCAAACGGATACGCCACCACCGCTGACAGTCCTCACCGAAGACGAAGCGCTGTTCCAATCCACGGTGCGCCAGTTCGCGCGCGAGCAGATTCGTCCCTACGTCCGCGAAATGGACGAGGCGGCCGTCTTCCGCAAGGACATTCTCAAACAGTTCTTCCAGATGGGGCTGATGGGGATCGAAATCCCCGAAGAATACGGCGGGCAGGGCGGCACATTCTTTCAGGCGGTGCTGGCGGTCGAAGAACTGTCCGCGGTCGATCCGGCCGCGGGCGTCATCGTCGACGTGCAGAACACGCTGTCGATCAATGCCTTGCTGCGCTGGGCCACCGCCGAACAGAAGGCCCGCTATCTGCCGCGGCTGGCCGCCGACACGGTGGCTGCCTACGCGCTCTCCGAGGCCGGCTCCGGTTCCGATGCCTTCGCCATGACGACGCGCGCGGAAGACCGCGGCGATCATTTTCTGCTCAACGGCCGCAAGCTGTGGATCACCAACGCCGCCGAGGCGGGCTTGTTCCTGCTGTTTGCCAATGCCAATCCGCAGGCCGGGTATAAAGGCGTGACGGCTTTCCTGATTGAGCGCGAATTTCCCGGCTTTCAGGTCGGCAAGAAAGAGGATAAGCTGGGCATCCGCGCCTCCTCGACCTGCGAACTGCTCCTGGACAACTGCCGCGTGCCGCGCGAGAACGTGCTGGGCGAAGTCGGCCAGGGCTACAAAATCGCCATCGAGACCTTGAACGAGGGCCGCATCGCCATTGGCGCGCAGATGACCGGGCTGGCGCGCGGCGCCCTGGATTACGCGGTCGCGTATGCCAAAGAGCGGAAGCAGTTCGGCAAGCCGATCGGCGAATTTCAAGGAGTCCAGTTCGATCTTGCCCGGATGGCGACCGACATCGAAGCGGCGCGGCTTCTCGTCTACAATGCAGCGCGGTTGAAAGACGCCGGGCGCCCCTTCACCGCCGAGGCCGCCATGGCCAAGTACTTCGCTTCCGAAATCGCCGAGAAAGCCGCCTCGAAAGCCATCGAAGTGCACGGAGGGGTTGGCTTTACGAAGGATTATCCGGTCGAGAAATTGTACCGCGATGTGAAAATCGGCCGGATCTATGAAGGCACCAGCAACATCCAATTGATGACCATCGCCAAGAAACTGCTGGGCAAGTAGGCTCGTCTTATGTGTGAGGGAAGCATGCGAGGATTCGTTCTATCAATCGCCGCGTTCGCGGTGTGTCTGCCCATGCAGGCCGCCGACAATCTCGATTCATCCGTCAACCCGCAAGAAATCATACAGAAGTTCGCGGCCAAGGAGACCGAGTTCTCGGAGGCGCGCAACAACTATACTTACCGGCAGAGCGTCAAGCTGGAGGAACTGGACAGCGGCGGGAACCCGACCGGGCACAAGTGGGAGATGGTGGAAGACATCATCTTCACGCCCGAAGGCAAACGCATGGAGAAGGTGGTCTACGCTCCGGTCGCCAACCTGGAACGCATTGTCTTGACCCCCGCTGACATGGAAGATCTCCGGAATGTGCAGCCGTTTGTCATGACTACTTCGGAAATCCCGGAATACGATATCAACTACCTGGGCCGCGAGAAGGTCGATGAAATCGGCACGTACGTGTTCTCGGTGAAGCCCAAGAAGCTGGTGAACGGCAAGCGCTACTTCGAAGGCCAGATCTGGGTGGACGATCGCGATCTGCAGATCGTTAAGACATACGGCAAGGGCGTCGGCGTCCGCAAAGGCGATGAGGCCTTTCCCAAATTCGAAACCTACCGCGAGCAGATCGACGGCAAGTACTGGTTCCCCACCTACACGCGCGCCAACGACACCCTGCACTTCAAGGATCAGGACGTGAAGATCCGGATGGTGGTCACGTACAAGGACTACAAGCGGTACGAGGGCAAGTCGACCATCAAGTACGGCGAAGTCATCGACGACAAAGGCAAGGCTGCGGGCGCGCCGACGACCCCTCCGCAAACCGCGCCCAAATAGGGCCAAGCTGCAACCAGCCGCGGCGCTGATCCGGATCGCGAACTCCGGGAAGCCGGCTAGGGATGATTCTGTTCGTGAATCCGCCGCAGCATCGCCTCGACTCGGGCCTCCCGATTCCCGGCCGTCAGAGTCTCGGGCTGCTCGAAAAACGAATTCAGGCGCGACAGAGTCTCGTTGACGAATACCGCTTGGTGCGTGTACAAGGCCGTTTGGATTGCCTCGGCCGGGAGGACATCGCGGCGGTACTGGCAAATACCGGAAATCGCGGGGTTCTCACGAAGCAAGGCGTCCAGCCGGCATTCATACTCCAGCAGCGTCTCCCAATTGTTCTGGTTCCCCATCTCCCACGCCATGTCGCCGGTCGCCCATAGGCCTTCATAACCAGCCTGGCAGGCATCACGCGCTCCACTGGCCAGGGCTTCAATCATGAAGGCTACGTCAAAGCGGCCGCTCTTGAGGTGCTCCTGCTCGGAGGAGAGTACCAACGCGCCCCTGCGGACTTCGTCGGCAACGTCCACCCCGGCAGCCGATAGATAGGAACGGAACCCCGCTACCATCGCGGGGCTGTTCAGAAACAGGCAGCGGTAATGGGCTCTTAGCTTCTGGCGGGCGGCCGCCGCGAGCGCCACCAGTTGCGAAGAGGGCGAGCTCTCATAAATGAGACACTGGTGCCGGGGAAGCTCCACCATGCCAGGTTCAGACGAAGCCCCAGGTTAACATGTACGCCGGGAACGATCCGGCGGGGCTGCCGGAATGTGTAGAAAAGTTTACGATCGGACGAGTCCCATTCTTCCGTCAGCCGTGTGAGAATGGCATTTCCATGGCGGCGAGAACAACCCGGAGGCTCTGGGCAGCGGGGCTGTTCTTCGGGGCCGGATTGTGGGCGCAAAACGCCGTGCCGCCTCTGCCATCCTCCACTTGGAAAGCGCTTCAATTCCTCGTGGGCACGTGGGAAGCGAAGACCGAAGGCGGCTCAGCCGGGGCGGCAAGCTCGGGAACCTATACCTTTCAAATGGAATTGCGCGGCCACGTCCTGGCGCGGCACACGGCGAGCGCGGGATGTGAAGGGCCCGCCCGGTTTGACTGCGAACATACCGATCTCTTGTACGTGTACCCGGAAGGTCCGGGAAACGCTCTGAAAGCGATCTATTTCGATAACGAAGGCCACGTCATCCACTATGAAGTGACCATTCCCGAGGCGAACACGGCGGTATTCGTATCCCCCGCATTGACGACCGGCCCGCAATACCGGCTCATCTACGAGTTGAAGGATCGAACCATGCGCGGCCGATTTCAAATGCGCATGCCCGGCCAGAGCGAATTCCAGTCCTACCTGGTTTGGCGCGGCGAGAAGAAGTAATTTCCGGGCCCTTCCGGATTACCGGACGCATCCGCGGCTCCTTCGAAAACTTCCGCGAGCAGCGCCAGCGTTTGCCCATTGGGCGCACAGATGGCGTGCTCGCAGCCCTGGGCTGCGCCGAAAACGCGATCCGTCCATTCCCGGAGAGCGCGTGAGCCGGGCAGGTTGCGACGGATCGCAATCGCCCAAGCCCAACCCGCGCCCGCACTCGGCGCTCCCGTTCCAGCCTCCAACCGGAGTAGAATCATTTAGGTTTTGCCGCAATGAGGAAATTCATCGTCTCCAGGTATCCGATCCCCGCCCTGTTTGCCCTCCTGCTGTCGGCCGGTCCGGCCGCGCGCGCCCAGAACGCCCGCCGCGTGGATGATGCCGCGCTCAAGAACGCGGCCGCCAACGGCAGCGAGTGGCTCACCTACGGGTTCACCCAGGAAGAGACCCGCTACAGCCCGCTCGATCAGATCAACGCATCGAACGTGTCCAAGCTGGCGCCAGTCTGGTCCTACGAGGTAGGCCGCGGCGGCGGCAACCAGGAAGCCACCCCGCTCTTCTGGAACGGCACCCTCTACAGCATCACGAACTGGAGCATCGTTTTCGCCGTCGATGCCCGCACCGGCAAAGAGAAGTGGCGCTGGGACCCCGAGGTCAACCAGGATAAGGTCCGCCCGAAGATCTGCTGCGGCGTGGTGCAGCGCGGTGTGGCGTTGTATCAAGGGCTCGTGATCGCGCCCATCATCGATGGCCGCCTGGTGGCCTTGAATGCGGAAACCGGCAAGCCCGTCTGGGAATCGCGCGTTTCGTTCGCGCAGGAGAATTACACCATCACGATGGCGCCGCGCATCGCCAAAGGCAAGGTGGTGATTGGCGTCAGCGGCTCCGAACTGCCCGTGCGCGGCTTCTTCGCCGCCTATGATGCGCTGACCGGCAAATTCGCCTGGCGCTTTTACACCGTGCCCGGCGATCCGTCGAAGCCTTTTGAAAATCCCGCTCTGAAAAAAGCCGCCGAGACCTGGTCGGGCGACTGGTGGAAGCTGGGCGGCGGCGGCACCGTGTGGGACGGCATGGCCTACGACCCCGAAGCCGACCTGCTCTACGTCGGCACCGGCAACGGCGGACCCTGGCCGGAAGAACTCCGCAAATCCAAAGGCAAGGATAATCTCTTCGTCTGCTCGATTCTCGCCGTCAAACCGGATACCGGCGAGCTGAAGTGGTATTTCCAGCCCGTGCCGGGCGATTCCTGGGATTTCGACAGCGTCCAGCAGTTGATGCTCGCCGACATTACGATCAATGGCCGGCCGCGCAAGGTGTTGATGCAGGCCAATAAGAACGGCTTCTATTATGTGATCGATCGGGTGACCGGCCAGTTCATCACCGGCACGCCGTTTGCCCGCGTCACCTGGGCCAAGGGTCTCGACGAACGCACCGGCCGGCCGTTCGTGAATCCCGAGGCGCACTATGGCACCGAACCGATCACCATCATGCCGGGGCCCGGCGGGGCGCACAACTGGTCGCCCATGTCGTTCAACCCGGCGACCGGGCTGGTGTACATTCCGACGTCGACCAGCAGCAGCTCGAATTTCGCGATCGACACGGATTTCGTCTGGAAGCCCAACCAGAGCAATATCGGGATTCGCCGCGGGCCGCCGCCGAAGGACGGCAGCTTCGCGCAACCGCCACCGGCCAAACTCCCGCCGCCGCCGGCGATCGGTCCGGAGCCGCCTCCGGAAGGCCAGTCCCGCAACGTGCTCATCGCCTGGGATCCGGTTGCGAAGCAAAAGCGTTGGCAGGTTCCCGGCGGAGGTTCGATCAGCGGCGGAACCGTTACGACGGCAGGCAACCTGGTCATCCAAGTCGTCCCCGATGGCCACCTGGTTGCGTACACCGCCGACAAAGGCGAAAAGCTACTCGATATCAACACGGGCCTGCGCGCCGGCATGGGCCCGCCGATCACTTATGAACTGGACGGCAAGCAGTACATTGCCTTCATGGGCGGCACCGGCATCGTCATCGCGCGCAATGCCGAGCCCGGCGCGCCGCCGCCCGCGCCCACGGCGCAGACGGTGTTCCCGAAGCTCGTGACGTACGCGCTGCCATAGCCGTAGGGCAGGTTGCCAACCCGCCCTACTTACGGCCGCCCTTCTTCGCCGCGCCCACCAGTTCTTCAATCTTCCCCCGCAGGTTCTTGTCCGCCTGCGCTTCGTCGAGAAACGGCGAATCGCCCGTATATTGCGCTTGAATGACGCCGTTGCGGTCGATGAACACCAGCGCCGGCATAATCAGACGCGCGGCCGCCGGGTGCTGCAGGAAATCCAGCACCGGCATCCGGGCGTTCGAACCCACCGGGAAGGGCGGGTTGAATTTCTTGAGGAATCCCGGCACCGCCGCCGCCGCTCCGTCCTCGATCGCCGAGGCCAGCACTTGGAATCCCCGCGGACCGTATTCTTTTTGATCCTGCATCAGGAAACTGACGATCTTCTGGCAATGCGGGCAGTAGGTGAGGATGAAAGCCAGCGCCACCGTTTTGCCTTTGAACTGGCTCAGCGAGACCTGCTGGCCGCCGGTCAGGTTGATTTTGAAATCGCCTGCCGGACGCGGCAGGGTGGCCGCGCTGGACCCGGACAACAGAGCGAAGAAGGTGAGCAGGGCAACGACCGGTCGGCTGTGCGGCATCGCTTTAGTTTACTGGCAATCCTTCCGTGCTGGTCACTGTCGTCCCTTGGCATCGCAGCTCGAAACCGCCGTCGTCGCCGGTGCCGGTCACGGCATCGGCGGTTTCGGAAGAGACCGTCAGCTTCTTCCACTTTTTCGCCAGCACCTGCCGGTACGCCGCGAAATACCGGCGCGCGACCTCCGGGCTATCCCACTGGACGGCGTACAGCAGAACGATGCGCCCCTCTTTCTTGTTCTCCCGCAACTCAAATGTCGCGCCGCTCCAGTGCGGCCCGATCTCTTCCGAAGCGGCCTTGTTCAGGAATTGCTCCAGCAAGAGCTCGTGGTCGAGTTCCCCCATCGTCCCGCCTACCAGGCTTTTGTAGCCGCGCGGCAGTTTGGGTTCGGGCAGATCCGGCGTCGCCGGCATCATCGGATGAAAGTATCGGTCCGGGTGCAGGATCTGCTGGGTCGAGGCCGGCGGCCGCCGGAACACCTCCGCGAACGCCGCGTTGCCGTCGCGTTCAATGACGGCTTGCTGGAACAGCATGCCCTTCGTGTAAGGAAATACCAGGGTCTCGCGCAGGTAAAGCGGCGCATTATCGAATACCGGATACTGTCCGGAACTGTCCACCATCGCGCTCATCATCCGCACCAGGTTCGGCGAATCCTTCAGAGATTGGCCGAGCTTGCGCGCCAGGTACTCCGACATCAGCCAGGTCGCCTGCCCTTCCATGATGGCGAGCCGCGCCGTGGCTCCATCGTCGCTCTTACGGCCTTGCCGGATGAACTTTCCGAGGTTGAAATTCTGGTCGGCGATGGCGTGCGACAGCTCGTGCGCCAGCACCGGCATCTGGGTTTCCGGCGACGTCGTTTCGGTGACGAACAGCTTCTTCTTGTCGTAATCGTAGAACGCGGCCGCCTGTTCGGTGAGCAGATCGACCGTGGCCTTCTCCAGGTTAAAGTCGGCCGGTACGAAGCCGAATTTTTTCAGCGTCAGTTCCTCGGCCCGGATTTGCTCGGGCGTAGTGGCTTCCTTAATCCGTTTTTTGAGAAACTCGTTCACCTTCTCCTTGGTGATCAGGTCGCACGGCACCGCATGATGCAAGGTCAGCCCGGAGATGGAGGCCAGCTCCGAGGCGATTCCCGCCGCTTGTCCGCACAGCTCGGTAGCGCGGGGGGATTCGGCGGCCGGCGTGGTCCGCACCACCAGCAACGCCAGCGGAAAGAAGGCCAGGACGGCCGGCTTACATCGCAAGAGAGTTCCTCCGAATGGTCCAGCCGAACGCCGCGGCGGAGCCGATTGCCAGCAGCCCGCCCATGGCGGTCGTGGCTTGCACGCCGATCCGGTCCGCCAGCGCTCCCGACGCCAGGCTGCCGAACGGGCCGAGCCCGACGATCGTCATGCCATACATCGACATGATCCGCCCGCGATATTCATCGAGAATCAACGTTTGAATCGTCGTATTTGCCGAGGCCATCTGCCGGTACACCGTGTAGCCGATCAGCGGCATGATCAACAGAGAGACCGCATACCAGGGCGAGAGTGCGAACGCGATGGTCGCGACCCCCATCCCCATGCCGCTGTACGCGATCATCGGCTGAAGTTTCGATACCTGTGTATTGCGCGCCAGCGTCACGGTCCCGACCACCGCCCCCACCCCCATCGCCGCCATCAGAAAGCCCAGCCCTTGCGAGCCGCGGTGAAAGATCTGATCGGAAAACACGGGCGCCAGCACCAGCACCGGCATGTTCGCAAACGTCGCCGCGGCCATGACGGTCAACACGCGCCGCACCGGCCGGTGGCCGCGCGCATAGCGGAACCCGTCCACCAGGTGGGCCCACGGCGAGTCGCCCGCCTTCGGCACGAACGGCGGCAGCCGCATCGCCAGCAGGCTCCCGATCACCGCCAGAAAGCTGACTCCGTTCAGAAAGAAGCACCAGCCTTCTCCCAGCCAGGCCACCAGCAGCCCGGCGACTCCAGGGCCCAGGCTGCGTCCCGTATTGAAGACCGCGGAGTTGATCGAAATCGCGCTCAGCAGGTCGTCCTTGCTGGTCATCTGGATCAGCAGCGACTGGCGGCCGGGCATATCGAAGGCGTTGATCGCGCCGAGCACGATCGCCAGCGTGAGAATGTGCCATACCTGCACCCGCCCGGAAAGCGTCAGCGCCGCGAGCACAAACGCCTGCAGCATGGAGCAGGTCTGCGTCAGAATCACCAGCTTATGGCGGGAGAAGCGGTCGGCGGCCACGCCGCCCAGCGGTCCCAGCGCAAATACCGCGATTTGAGAGCAAAACCACGCTGTGCCGAGCAGCAGCTCCGAATGTGTCAGCCGGTACACCAGCCAGCTTTGTGCCACATTTTGCATCCACGTGCCAATCAAGGACACCATCTGGCCGCCCACAAACAGGCGGAAGTTGCGGTGACGGAGGGCGCCGAAGCCCGGGGAACTGGGCCGCGCCGGTGCGCTCAGGAGTTCCGCGGCGGGCATCGGGGTAATCTCAGGTTCCGGTTCCGTTCCTGGAGGGGGCATCCGCTTCTTTTCAGAATACGGCGCGGTACAATGGGAGATCAAATTTCACGCGAACAGGAGTAACCCGTTTTGGCGGACGAGAAACTTTACAAAGCCGAGTATTTAGGGAGTGGAACTTTTATCATCAGCAAGCCGAAACGCAAGCGGATCAAGCTGCGCCAGACCAAGTTGCGCAACCCCCAGCGCGGCTCCCGCAAGTAACGCTGGCTAATGGCGGACGCGCCGCTCCGTCATAAGGATCCGGAAGATCCCTTCCAGAGCGGCTCTCTGTAGCAGAAAGGCTCCCGCGAAACTTCCCAGCAGCGCTCCACCGACCAGCAGCGTTTCCATTTGGACGCCTCCGCACATCGGGGAGCAATTCGGATGCCACCGGTGCATCCCGATTCGTCCATTTCTAACCGGTCTCGTTGAAAATAGGTCCAGGATTGCGTAAGCGACGCAACCGTCCGCCTCTGCCCCGCGTCCATGCTACTCCCTAGCACCATGCGCGAGTGCATGCTCGTGAAAACGTAAGAAGGTTCCCAATTGCATGAAATGCTGCAGCTTGTGTGAGCTCTTGGTATAATCGGGAATTCTAAGCCACTCAGCCTTATGCCACTAAAGCCCTTCGCCCGGAATGAAAGTGTGGATGGAAAGATATTCCTCCTCAAACCGCGCGGGTTCTGTGCCGGCGTGGTGCGGGCGATTGACGTTGTGAAGATTGCGCTCGATCTGTATGGGCCGCCGGTCTATGTGCGCAAGGAGATCGTCCACAATAAGCACGTGGTGGACGAGCTGCGCAACGCGGGCGCGATCTTCGTCGAGGAGCTCAGCGAAGTTCCGGCCGGCGCGCGGGCCATTTTCAGCGCTCATGGCGTCGCTCCGACGGTGCGCCGCGAGGCGAAGGAGCGCAGCCTGGAGATCATCGATGCCACCTGCCCGCTGGTCACCAAGGTGCATCTGGAAGCGGTCAAATTTGCGCGCGAGGGCTACAGCATTGTTCTGATTGGGCACAAGGATCACGACGAGGTCATCGGAACCCTCGGCGAGGTGCCTCACTGCAGTTATTTAGTGGAGACGGTGGAGGATGTCGACCGCCTTGAACTTCCCGACCCGGCGCGCGTCCGCTACCTGACCCAGACCACCCTCAGTCTCAGCGAGACGCGGGAAATCATTACGCGTTTGAAACAACGGTTCCCGCTCATCCAGGGCCCGCCGGCGCAGGATATCTGCTACGCCACCGAAAACCGCCAGATGGCTGTGAAGGCCATTTCGGAGGCCATCGATCTGCTCTTAGTGGTGGGCTCGCAAAACAGCTCGAATTCGAAACGGCTGGTGGAAGTGGGCGACAACGTCGGCGTCCGCTCCTACCTGGTCAACGATTGTAGCGAGGTGGACGCGGCGTGGCTGGCCGGCGTCCGGAATATCGGAGTCACCGCCGGGGCCTCCGCCCCCGAACACCTCGTTCAGGAACTGGTGGATTTCTTGCACCACCATGGGTTCCGGCAGATGGAGGAGATTGAGATGGTGGATGAAGACGTGCGCTTCTCTCTTCCCTCGGAGCTGAGCATCGCGATCCGATGAGCGCTCCGGCACAGGTTGTCAGGAGTCTGGAGACGCCGGCGCGCCGCGCGATCTCGCGCGCCGCCGATTATCTTGCCGGCCTGCAGGCTCGCGACGGTCATTGGTGCGCCGAGCTGACCGCCGACACGACCCTGGAGTCTGATTTCATCCTGTTTCAGCTTTGGCTTTATCCCGCCCGCGAAGGACGATGGGAGCCCGCCACCCGGCCGTTGATTGAGAAAGCCGCCCGCTCGATTCTGGACCGGCAGCTGCCCGATGGCGGCTTCAATATCTACGTTCAGGGCCCGTCCGAAGTCAGCGCCTCGGTCAAGGCATATGTCGCGTTGCGGCTGGCGGGCCTGGCTGTGCACGACCCGCGCATGCGGCGGCTGCGGGACCGGATTCTGGCGCTCGGCGGCATCCAGGCCGCCAACAGCTACGTCAAGGTCAATCTCAGCCTGTTTGGCCTGTACCCGCGCGAGTGCTGCCCCAGCATTCCACCCGAAGTGGCGCTGCTGCCATTCGATTTTCTGTATCAGATGTCGTCGTGGACGCGCGCCATCGTGATTTCGCTCTCGCTGGTGCACGCCGCAAACCCGAATCGGCCCGTGCCGGCCGGTTTGACGCTGGACGAGCTGTGGCTTCCGGGAGTCCCCGGCGGCTTCCGCCGCGACGATGCCTGGTTCACCTGGCGCAATACCTTTCTCGCCATCGACCGGATGCTGAAGTGGTGGGAACGCCGCGGTTTGAAATCGGTCCGCCGCCGCGCCGTCGAAAAGGCGCGGGATTGGATGATTGAGCGCCTCCACGATTCCGACGGCCTGGGCGCGATCTACCCGCCCATGATGTACTCGGTGATGGCGCTGGACGTCCTCGGTTACGCCGAAGATCATCCCTTGCGCGCCGAAGCGTTGCGCCAGTTCAACAGCCTGATGGTGGATGACGGCGAGCGCTTCTTTTTCCAGCCTTGTTTTTCCCCGGTATGGGACACCGCCATTGCCGCCTACGCGCTCGGCCAGGCCGGCGCCGCCGAACCGGCTCGCGCGCATGCGGCCGATTGGCTGCTCGCGCGGGAAATCCGCCGCAAGGGCGACTGGTCGGTCAAGCGCCCCAATACCGAGCCGTCCGGCTGGGCCTTCGAGTACGCCAACGCGTTTTACCCGGATATCGACGACACCGCCATGGTGCTGCTCGCGCTCAGCGAGGCCCGCGCCGGTGATGCGGCCGCGCAGCGCGCGTGCCAAAGGCGCGCCATCGACTGGCTGCTCGCCATGCAATCGAGCGATGGAGGCTGGGCCGCTTTCGACGCCGACAACAATTGGCAGTTTCTCAGCCACGTTCCCTTCGCCGATCACAACGCCATGCTCGATCCGGCATGCGCCGATATCACGGGAAGGGTTTTGGAAGCCTTGGCCGCGCATGGTGTCCCGAGCGCGCACCGCGCGGTTCGCCGCGGCGTCGACTGGCTGGTCCGCCACCAGGAAGCCGATGGCAGCTGGTATGGACGCTGGGGCGTTGCCTACATTTACGGGACCTGTTTCGCGCTGCGGGGACTGGCGGCTTCCGGGGAAAGCGACCGCGAAGCGCACGTGCTCCGCGCGGGCGAGTGGCTGCGCGCGATTCAGAACGCCGATGGCGGCTGGGGAGAAAGCTGCGCCAGTTACGACCGCGGCGTTTATACTCCCGGCCCGAGCACGCCTTCCCAGACGGCCTGGGCGATTCTCGGCTTGATTGCCGGCGGGGACGATAACAGCCTCAGCGTCCGGCACGGCATCGAGTACCTGCTCGAGACCCAGCGCCCCGACGGCAGCTGGGACGAAGAGCTGGCCACCGGCACCGGGTTCCCCAAGGTTTTCTACTTGAACTATCACCTGTACAAGGACTATTTCCCCTTGTTGGCGCTGGCTTCGTTCGTGAAGCAGCAGGCGCGCCCGAATGGATAGAGGACGATGAAATTCCCGCTCACGATGACGGCCGGCCTTGCCGGATACATTCTCAAGAACAAGATGCGCCCGCGTCCGGAGTGGCAGAAGACGGCGGTGGCTGCTGCCGACGCCGCCAATCCGTTCCGCATCCTGCCGCCCAAGGCCGGTGAAAAACGCCAGCCGCATCCCATGATCAATAAGCGGTTCCCCATCGTGCTGATGCTCGAACCGCTCCACGCCTGCAACCTCACCTGCACCGGCTGCGGCCGCATCCGCGAGTACGAAAGCACCATCACGGAGCGGGTGCCGCTGGAAGAGTGCCTGGCCGCGGTGGACGAGTGCGGCGCCCCGGTAGTCTCGATCTGCGGCGGCGAGCCGATGATGTATCCACAGATCGGCGAACTGGTCAAGGGCATCCTCGACCGCAACCGCCACATCTATCTCTGCACCAACGGCATGTTCATGCGGAAACGCCTCAAGGAATTCCAGCCCGACAAGCGTTTCTACTTCAACGTGCACCTCGACGGCATGGAGAAAAATCATGACCTGGCCGTCGAAAAGCAGGGCGTTTTTCGCGAGGCCATTGAAGGCATCAAGGCCGCCAAGGCCGCCGGCTTCCTGGTGTGCACCAACACCACGGTCTACAAAGAGACGGACATGCGCGAGATCGAAGAACTGTTCGAATACCTCAAACAGTTCAACGTCGACGGCCACCAGATCGCTCCCGCGTACGGTTACTCGTCCGTCAACGACCGGGAAATCTTCCTCACCCGCGACGACATTCACGAGAAGTTCAAGGATTTCGACCGCATCGCCAAAAAGTACGCCGTGCGCCAGACGCCGCTCTATCTGGACTTCCTGAAGGGCGAGAAGGACCTGCCCTGCACGGCCTGGGGCAACCCCACGTACAACGTCAAAGGCTGGAAGGGCCCCTGCTATCTGATCACCGACGGCCACTACAAGACCTTCGAAGAGTTGATGACCGCCACGCCGTGGGAAAGCTACGGGCACGGCAATGATCCGCGCTGCGAGCACTGCATGGTGCATTGCGGTTACGAAGCGTCCGCGGCCTTCGGCATCAACGCCGGCGTCACCGACAACCTGAAGATGCTGGCGTGGATGCTGCGCTAGCGCGGAATCGGGCCGCCCGATGAAACCCGTGCTGGTCACCGGCGCCTCCGGGTTCCTGGGATGGCACGTCGCCCGTCTGTTGATCGAGCGCGGCTATTCGGTGCGCGCGCTGGTTCGTCCCGGCAGCCGGATTTCGGAGCTCGAAGCCGAGCCGGTGACCGGCGACTTGCGCGACCCGGAGTCTCTCTCGCGCGCGGTGGCCGGGTGCGGGCTGGTGTTTCACGTGGCCGCCGACTACCGGCTATGGGCCAAAGATCCGCGCGAGTTATACCGTTCCAATGTGGATGGCACGCGTGCACTGCTGGAAGCCGCCAAACGCGCCGGGGTCGAACGTGTGGTCTACACCAGCACGGTCGGTTGCATCGGCATCCCCCGCCAAGGCCTGGGCGATGAAAATACACCCGTTTCTCTGGCCGACATGGCCGGCGCTTATAAGCGCTCGAAATTTCTGGCCGAGCAGGCGGCGTTGGAGTTTGCGCGCGGCGGGTTTCCGGTTGTGATCGTCAATCCGACGGCGCCGGTGGGCGACCACGATGTGAAGCCGACCCCCACCGGACAGACCGTCCTCGATTTCCTCAACGGCAAGATGCCCGCCTTCATCGACACCGGCCTGAACATCGTCGACGCGCGCGACACCGCCGAAGGTCATCTGCTGGCCTGCGAGCGGGGGCGTCCCGGCGAGCGGTATATTCTTGGCTCCGAGAACCTGACGCTCGCCCAGATCCTGCAGTTGTTGGCAAAGATCACAGGGCGCAAAGCGCCCACCTTGCGGCTTCCGTACGCGATCGCCTACTGCGCCGGCGTCTGCAGCACCGCCTGGGCGGAGCTCACCGGAGTTCCCCCGCGCGTGCCGATCGAGGCCGTGCGCATGGCGCGCAAAAAAATGTGGGTCACGCATGAAAAGGCGCGCCGCGAACTAGGGTTCGCTCCGGCGCCCGCGGAAACCGCTTTGCGGCGCGCGGCCCAATGGTTCGGCGCTTGGCCGCACGCGGCGGCGCGGCTTCCGGCGGCGTGATGAGAGTCCTGATGGTGGCATCCGATCGCCGGGAGTTCCGGGGGATTCTCGCGTACATGGAAGAGCCCCGAACCATCTCTCTCGGAGTGGACTGGGCGCGCGCGGGCAAGCTAAACGGCAATGACGCTCTGCTGGTGGCCAATGGGGTCGGCCGGCGCCGCGCCGCCGAAGCTGTGGATGCGGCCTCGACTATCTTTGCGGCGGAGCGCATCGCCAGCATCGGATTTTGCGGCGCGCTCGACCCGGCACTCGCCATCGGCGACGTGGTAATCGGCACGTGTATTACCGCCGGAAACCACCGCTACCCTGTGTTCCCGGTTACGGGCAACGCGTCAGCCACTGGTCCGATCTGTTCGATTGATCGCATCGCCCGCACGGCAGCCGAGAAATCCAAACTGCGCGAGAAGGGCTGTATTGCCGTGGAAATGGAAGCCGGCGGCGTGGCCGAGCGCGCGAAATCTCTCGGGTTGCCCGTTTCCTGCGTTAAAGTGGTTACCGATCTGGCAGGCGAAGACCTGGCGAACGATTTTAACCGGGCGCTGCGTTCCGACGGGCACTTCGCTACAATGCGTATTTTTAGGGATGCGTTGCGCCATCCGGCTGTCCGCCTGCCGGAACTGATCCGGCTGCAGCAACACTGCGCGCGGGCTGCCCGAACCCTGGGGGAGTTTTTTGCAGATTGCCGATTCTGAAGTGCTAGCCATACCTGCGACCATGCACGCCGCGGTTTACCGTGGGCGCGGTATTGTCAGCGTCGAGGAGATACCCACTCCCTCGATCGGCGCCGGCGAACTTCTCATTCGCGTCGAAGCCTGCGGCATCTGCCATACGGACCTGAAGAAGATCGAGCACAACCTGCTTGAACCGCCGCGCATTTATGGACACGAGACCGCTGGGGTGGTCGCTGCCGTCGGAGCCGGGGTTACGCGATTTCGCGAAGGTGATCGGGTGGTGGCCTTCCATCACATCCCCTGCGGCGACTGTTTTTACTGCCAGCGCAAGCTGTATGCGCAGTGCCCCGTGTACAAGAAAGTCGGGATCACGGCCGGCTTTGAACCCGCCGGCGGCGGCTTCGCGCAGTACGTCCGGGTGATGGATTGGATTGTCGCGCGCGGCGTCGAAAAGATTCCCGATCATGTCTCGTTCGAGCGCGCCACGCTGGTGGAGCCGCTCAACACGTGCCTGAAGGCCGTCGTGCAATGCGATCCGCGGCCCGGAGATCTCGTGCTGGTCATGGGGCAGGGCCCCATCGGCCTCATGTTTACGATGCTCGCGCACCGCACCGGCGCCCGTGTGGTCGCGACCGACACCATCCCAGAACGGCGCGCCCTCGCCGCGCGCTGCGGCGCGGAGTTCGCTTGGGATCCGCGCGCGACCGAAGTTGCGGCCGAAGTGAAGAAACTGACCGGCGGCCGCGGCGCCGACCTGGTCATGGTCGCGGCTTCCGTCCCCGGCATCGTTCAGCAGGCCATCGCTTGCTCGCGTCCCGGCGCCCGGATTCTTTTGTTCGCTCAAACATCCGCTACCGAACGGATCGAAGCTTCCGGCGCCGATTTGTGCGTCGGTGAGCGAACGTTGTTTGGCTGCTACAGTGCATCGGTAGATTTGCAGAAAGAATCGGCGGATTTGGTGTTCGGTGGAGATCTCCCTTTGGACGAGTTGATCTCGCACCGGCTGCCATTGGTTAAAATCCGTTCAGGTTTCGATTTAGCATTGCATCCAGGCCCTAAATCGTTGAAAATAATCGTTCAGCCACAGAGGTGGTGAGAGTGAATAACCAGATGATGGCTGCTGTTCTTTACGGCAAAGAACAGCTGTTGGTAGAGGCGGTTGCCGTTCCCACAATCGGCAGCGGAGATATTCTGGTCCGGGTCAAGGTGGCGCTGACCTGCGGCACGGACGTGAAGGTCTTCCGCCGCGGGTATCATGCCCGCATGATTGTGCCGCCGGCCGTATTCGGGCATGAGCTCGCGGGCGACGTGGTCGCCGTGGGCGCCGATGTCACCGAATTCAGCGTGGGCCAACGCGTAGTGGCCGCCAACTCGGCGCCTTGCGACGATTGCTTTTTCTGCCGCCGGGGGCTCGAAAATCTCTGCGAAGACCTGCTCTTCAACAACGGCGCATACGCCGAATACATCCGGATTCCCGAACGGATCGTCAAACGTAACACCTACCTGATTCCCCAGTCTGTCACCTACCACGACGCGGCTCTGGTCGAGCCGCTGGCGTGCGTGCTGCGCGGCTTTGAGGAAACCCAGCCCCAATCAGGGGACACCATTGCCATTATCGGGCTGGGGCCGATCGGCCTCATGTTCGTGAAACTGGCGAAATTGTATGGCTGCCGCGTGATCGCGGTCGGCCGGCGCAAGACGCAGCTGGATCGCGCCGCCGCACTGGGGGCCGATGAATTGATCGAAGCGCCGGGAGATTCCAACCCGGTGCCCGCGATTCGCCGGATGACGCACGGCCGCGGCGTCGATATCGCGATCGAAGCTGTCGGCCGCCCGGAGACCTGGCATTGGGCGGCGGACATGGTGCGGCGCGGCGGGACCGTGAACTTCTTCGGCGGCTGTCCCAACGACAGCAAGGTCAGCCTCGACACGGCTCTGCTGCATTACTCGGAAATCACCTGCAAGGCGACCTTCCATCACACGCCGGCTTACATCCGCAAGGCGCTCGACCTGATCTGCGCCGGCCACGTGACGGCCTCTTTCTTCGTCAACCGCGAAGAGCCGCTGGCGAATCTGCTCGAAGTGATGCGCCACCTGATGAGCCACAACGGGCACCTCAAGACGGCGATTCTTCCGTAGGGGAAAGCGGACAGACTACCCTGTCCCGCATCGGGAGATGCCACTCAGATCAACGAATTGGGCGCCGGGACAGGACGGTCTGTCTTCTTTCCCCTTTCTGGCTCCCGCCGAATTCGTGCGCGCTCCGGAGGCGCTCCAGCGGCGCTATTCGCCCGGCGAAGCTCGCTCTTACACGCGGTGGCTGGCGACTCATCACTACGAAAACTTCCACGTCGTCAGCTTTCTGCTTCCCAAGCGTCTGCACCAGGACTTCTACAACGTCTATGCCTATTGCCGGTGGGCCGACGATCTCGGCGACGAGATCGGCGACACGGCGGAAAGCCTGCGCCTGCTGGAATGGTGGCGGGCAGAGCTCGATGGCATGTACCGCGGCGAGGCCACGCATCCGGTGTTCGTGGCGCTGCGGTCCACGGTCGAGCGGTACGGGATTCCGCGTCAGCCGTTCGCCGATCTGATCCAGGCATTCATCCAGGACCAGACCATCACCCGCTACCGCGATTTCGAAGAACTGTTCGGCTACTGCCGCTACTCGGCGAATCCGGTCGGACGCCTGGTGCTGTATTTGTGCGGGTATTCAGATGCCGAGCGGCAGCGGCTGTCGGATGCCACCTGCACCGCGCTGCAACTGGCCAACTTCTGGCAGGACGTCACGGTGGATCTGCTCAAGGACCGCGTTTACATTCCGCTGGATGTCATGGCCCGCCACGGCTATACGGTGGAAGAGCTCTTTGCGCGGCGGTTTACGCCCGCCTTTCGCGAAGTGATGCGCGAGATTGTTGCCGAGGCGCGCAGGCTGTTCCACCAGGGCCTGCCGCTGGTGCGCGCGGTGGACCGCCGGCTGGCGCTCGATATCGATCTGTTCAATCGCGGCGGCCTCCGTGTGCTCGATAAGATTGAGCAGCAGGGCTATGACGTGCTGCGTGCGCGGCCCGCGGTTTCCAAGGCGGAGCGCGTAGGCTTGCTGATCCGATCGCTGGCCCGCGTGGCGTTTTCGCGGGCGGCGTGATGAACCGCATCGAAGAATCGTATCGATACTGCCGGCGCGTGGCGCGCAGCCGGGCGAAGAATTTCTACTACTCGTTCCTGCTGCTTTCGCGCCCGCAGCGCAACGCCATGTGCGCCATCTATGCATTCATGCGCTACTGCGACGATCTGAGCGACGAGCCGGGCGCGACCCGCGCCGCCATCGACCGCTGGCGCGAAGAGCTCGAAGACGCGCTGCAGGGCCGATTCAGCGGGCATCCCGTGTGGCCGGCGTTTCATCACACCGTCAAGCGGTTTGGGATTCCCCACGAATACTTCCGCGAAATGATCGAGGGGGTCGCCTCCGATCTGGAGCCGCGCACGATCGAAACCTTCGACCAGCTGTATCGCTACTGCTATCAGGTGGCCTCGGTGGTCGGCCTGACCATCGTGCACATCTTTGGCTTCGATACGCCGCGCGTGCTGCCGCTGGCCGAAAAATGCGGCGTGGCGTTTCAGCTGACCAACATTTTGCGGGACATTCGGGAAGACGCGGAACGCGGCCGGATCTATCTTCCGGCCGAAGACCTCTGCCGGTTCGGCGTGGATCCACAGGATCTGCGAGCCGGCCGAAGCACCGGCGCGTTTTTTGAGCTGATGCGGTTCGAAGCGGCGCGCGCCCGCGCCTGCTACAAGGAATCGGCGCCGCTGCTCGATCTGATCCACCCTCGCAGCCGGCGCTCCTTGTGGGCCTTGATTACGATTTACTCGCGGCTGCTGGAACGTATCGAGAAGAGCAATTACGACGTGCTCTCGCGCCGGGTGCGGCTGTCCGCCGCGGAAAAAAGCTGGGTCGTCTTGCGCGCGTTGACCTCGTAACGGCGCTTGGCATCCGGCGTCAATCGGGTCATCATGGGAGACTCGGGAGATTCATTATGCGATGCATGTCTCTTCTGTTCATGGCAGCCGTCTGGGCGCGGGCGCAAACCACGGCCGGTCCGCAGAACTGCTCCGCGATGGCAAAGTTCGGCGCGCCCGGAGTTGCCATCACCAAGGTGGAAGCGGTGGCCGCGGGGCCTGCTCGCCCGGCTCCCGGCGCTTCTCCCGCGCCAGCCGTCAACCTGCCGGCGTATTGCCGGGTGGACGGCGTCATCGATCGCCGCACGGGCGTGGGCGGCAAACCGTATGGCATCGGCTTCGCGCTCGCGTTACCCGAACAATGGAACGGCCGTTTTCTGTTTCAAGGCGGCGGCGGATTGAACGGCAGCGTGGCTGCGCCGCTCGGCGGGCAGGCGGCCGGCGATGTGCCGGCGCTGGCGCGCGGCTTCGCCGTGGTCACCACCGATAGCGGCCACACGGGAGCCGTGTTCGACGGCTCCTTCTTGGAGGATCAGCAGGCCGCTTTGGACTTCTACTACGTGGCGATCGGCCGCGTCACCGTGCTCGCCAAAAACCTCATCGCCGCGTTCTATGGCCGCGCGCCCGAGCGGTCATATTATGACGGCTGTTCGACCGGCGGCCGCGAGGCGATGATCGTGACGCAGCGCTATCCCACGTATTTCGATGGCGTCGTGTCGGGCGATCCCGCGATGCGGACGGGCTACTCCAACCTCGCTTTGGCCTACATTGGCGCGACTTTCGAGCGCGCAGCCTCGAAGGGCCCAAACGGAAAACCGGGCGAACTGTTTTCCACCGCCGAGAAGCAGCTGATCCTGCGCTCGCTGCTGGACCGCTGCGATGCCAAAGACGGCATCAAAGACGGAATGATCTTCAACACCAAGGGCTGTGATTTCAATCCGGCCGCGCTCGCGTGCCGCGCCGGCCAGACCGGCGGTTGTCTGGCTCCCGAAAAAGCCGCCGCCTTGGAAAAAGCGTTTGCCGGCCCCAAGGACGTGCGCGGCAACGCCATCTATCCGGGGTTTCCATACGATGCCGGTATCGCGGAGAACAATGGCCGTCTCCCCGGCCTTCTGTTCGGGCCGCGCATTCCGGTCGGCGGCCCGCCCGACGCCGCTACTTTCGATGCCGACCGCGAAGCTGTCCGCATCGCCTCCGACGTGAATCGACTGCAAGGCGACAGCGTGAACACGAACCTCTCGACGTTTGCCGGCCATGGCGGAAAGCTGCTCTTCTATCACGGCCTGAGCGACCCCTGGTTCTCGCCGCTCGACACCGTTGGCTATTACGAAAAGCTCATCCGCGATAATGGCGGCCGCGCCAAGCTGGAATCGTGGAGCCGCCTGTACCTGGTCCCCGGCATGGGACATTGCCAGGGCGGCAGCGCCACGCTCGACCGCTTTGACATGGTCACCGCGATTACTGATTGGGTTGAGAAGGGCGCCGCGCCGGATTCAGTCACCGCCACCGGCCGCGCGTTCCCCGGGCGCAGCCGGCCGCTCTGCTCCTATCCGAAATATGCGCAATACACCGGGCAGGGCGATCCGAATGACGCCAAGAATTTCGCCTGCCGGGAATAACGCGGCGGCTGATAACAGACACCGCCTTGGGCTGGGCGATAATGAGAGCGCGCGGAGTTTTCTCCGCACCGTCGGAGGATGGGATGATGTCCTGCACACGGTTGTTTGCCGGCATCCTGCCGCTGCTCGTCGTAGCCGGCGCGGCGCCGGGGCAGACGCTCTCGGGCGACGCGCTGGTTCACGCGTTACAGAAAGGCGGCTACGTGATCCTGATGCGCCACGCCAGTTCGCCGCGCGAAGCGCCGGATGCGAACACCGCCGATCCCGATAACGTCAATCGCGAACGCCAGCTCGATGCGGAAGGGCGCGCCACCGCTGCGGCGATGGGCCAGGCGCTCCGTGAGCTGAAGATCCCCATCGGACAGGTCTTTTCCAGCCCCACGTATCGCGCACTGGAGACGGTCCGTCTGGCGCGGTTGGACAATCCGCAGCCGGTACCCGAACTCGGCGACGGCGGTCGAAGCATGCAGGCTTCCTCCGAAGCGCAAGCGGAGTGGCTGAAGAAGAAGGTCAAAGAATTCCCGAGCGGAACCAATACCATCCTCGTGACGCACTATCCCAACATCAACCGCGCCTTCCCGCAACTCAGCAGCGGGTTGGCCGACGGCGAGGCGCTGATCTTCGGTCCGGATGGCAAAGGCGACGCCGCCCTGGTGGCGCGCGTGAAAATCGAGGAATGGCCGCGGCTACGCGAGCAGGTGAAACCGTAAGAAGGCTACGATCTGCCGGATCACCTCGCGCGTCGTTTCGCTGTCGTGCAGCAAATCGAAGGCGTGCGGCCCCTCGGGATGGTTGGTCACCGTGAGAGGCAGGTTGCGAGCCAGCCCCTGTGTGACAAAGCGATCCATGCCTTCGTTGAGGTGCGGCAGCTGGTCCTGCCCGGCCCTCGCCAGAAACAGCGCAGTATGCGGCGGAAGATCCGCGACCGATTTACCGGCGCACGGGTTGGCGAACCCGTAAGTCTTGGCGGTGTCCGCAACGTGCGTGGCCCCGTCGAGATCGAGAGTGTAGGCATAGGCCAGAACCCCGCAGCGTAGGCCTGCGTCCTCTATCAGCATCGATAACGCCATCGGCCCGTTGCCCGAACAAGCCCATAACCCGATGCGCGTCTCGTCGATGCCGAGCGAGGAGGCGTTGGAACGGATATGCTGCAGCAGCGCTGGAAGATCGGCGGCCGGGTTGTTGGTCGAATACGTAATGGCGGTCAGGCCGGAGGCGGCGGCCAGCCTGCCCCACCCGATGTACGATTCCCAATCCTTGAGCTTGCACCCGAGAAACGCCTGCAGGCCGGCATCCGAATAGCCGGAGACAAAGATCACCACGGGAGGCCTTGCGTCGGGCGGCGCGTCCGCGGGCCGGTAGAGGTCGAACGCCATGGGGCCGCAGGCGAGGTCGCGCCGGATCGAAACCGCATCGGCCGGGGGCATGGGATACAGCAGACCCTTCTTCGTCATTTCCGCGCGTTCGCTCATTTGGCAACCAGGTGCGGCACGTCCCGATTATTCTCGTTGCAGATGTATTCCTGCAATTCCCAGCCGGGCGCCAGTTCGGCCGATTCGTGGACGGTCCACGGGCGCGAATACGCGCCCGGATCGTCGATCGTGATATCGATATTGATCCGCCCCAGCTCCGGCCGCGTGAAGCGCTCGATGATGTGGGCGTGCTTGCTCCGCGGATGGCCGACGAGGTCGAGCCACGCCTTGTCGTTGAGCCCCACGGTATCGACCACCAGCGTGTCGCCTTCCCAGTGGCCGATCGAATCGCCCCACCAGGTTTCGATGACATCCGGATCGTGCGCGCGGCCGTCGAGGAAGACCTGCCGGTAGCTGTGCACGTTGCCTTCGTAGAGAATCAGGAACAGCGCCGGGGTCTGCACAATCTTCCACGGATACGGATCCTTGCGCGGCGTTCCCATCGGCAGGCACAAGCCTTCCGGATCGTCCTTACTGTTGGTGGCGGCGCGCTGGCGCATCAACTCCACGGCCGAAGGCAGCAGCGGAACGTCTTCCGGTTTCAAGTCCCGCGCGATGTTGCGCGCGATGGTGTTGGCGTTCTTGATCGGCGGATCTCCCGGCCCGTATCCCGGCGCATAATAAACGCCGGAAAAATCGACGTGGCCGTCCGCCGTGCGCGGCGCCGGAATGCCTTTCGGCGCTTCGGGGCCCACTTCGTTGAACTGCGCAATTAATGATGCAGCCGCGAGAAAAAACAATGCGGGCAGGCGTGCGGGCATCCGGTTACTGTGCCGGCTCCAGGCGGATCAGCTCTCCGTTCGCTTCATCGGTGAGGCCGTAGACCAGCTGATCCGGCCCCTGCCGCACGTCACGGATGCGTTTGCGCAGGTCGGTCAGCAGCGACTGCCGCGCGATTTCGTCCCAGTTCTTGTCGAAGGTGATGCGCTCCAGGTGCGGGTAGCCCTGCGCCGCGCCGCCGAGCATTGCGCCCACCAGCACGTTATTTTTCCAGCCGGGGAAGCGGTCGCCGGTGTAGAAGGCCATGCCCGAAGGAGCGATCGATGGGGCCCAGAAGATCAGCGGCTGCGTCATGCCTTCCCCGAAATTGGGAATCTTGGGGCCGGAGTACTCGCGCCCGAAGCTGACCTTCGGCCAGCCGTAATTCGCGCCGGGCTTCAGGACATTGATTTCGTCGCCGCCGTACGGGCCGTTCTCGTTGTTCCACAGGTCGCCGGTGACCGGGTTCAACGCCAAGCCCAGCGAATTGCGGTGTCCCATGGTGTAGATTTCGGCCCGGTAGCCGGGGCGGCCTTCGAAGGGGTTGCCGGGGGCCGCGGTTCCGTCATCTTTCAAGCGCAAGACTTTTCCGCGGAGACTGCCGGGTTCCTGGGCTGCGTTACCATTGGAAGCCCCAGTGGTCATGTAGAGCATGCCGTCGCGGCCCCAAGCCAGCCGCGAGCCCGAGCCGCCGTCGCCCGCCCACGGGTCACACACCAGAATGTCCTTCACATCGACCAGTTGATGCCCTTCCAGCCGCCCGCGCGCCAGCGTGGTGGCCACCTGGTTGGGACCGACGTCTTTCGTATAAGTGAGGTAGACCAGGTGATTTTGGGCGAACTGGGGATGCGGCAAAATCTCCATCAGGCCGGAGAGCCGGACTGAGTGCACGGGAGGAACGCCGGCGATGGGGTCCGGGTCGAGTTTGCCGTCGCGCATCACCCGCAGCTTGCCGTTGCGCTCGGTGATCAACATATCGCCGTTAGGCAGAAACGCCAGGCTCCACGGATGCCACAAGCCGGTGGCCAGAACGGTGGTACGGACCGGCACCGGCGCGGCCTTCTTTTTGCCTTCCGGCTGGCCGCTGACGCGCGTCGGCAGCAAGCCGAGAGTTCCGAGCATCCCGAGCGACAGCGCCAGCGGGAGCCCCAAGCGAATCGTAAGTTGCAGACGGCGCGGCATGGGCCAATTTCCTCCGGAACGAACCACTTTGCTAGAAGCTATCATGCCTGTCCAGTAGCCGCAACACGGCTCCGCTCAACTTGACAGGGTTCCGGCGGTCTTGGTAAGTTGGCCTCCAGCATCATCTTGGAGGTTCCGGTCCTGTGAACATGCGGTATCTCGTCCTGATCCCCTGTCTGGCCCTTTTCGCCGCCACCGGTTTGCAAGCCCATCATTCGCTCACCGCCGAGTACGACCAGAGCAAGAAAGTCACGCTGCACGGCACGCTCAACAGCATCGATTGGCGCAACCCGCACGCCTGGATCTATCTCACGGTGAAGGAAGAGAACGGCTCGACCTCGAAGTGGCAGTGCGAGCTGGGCTCGCCCAACGCGATGACCCGCCAAGGCTGGAGCCAGGATGCCGCCAAAGCCGGCGATGAGCTGGTGGTGGAAGGCCTGCTCGCCAAGGACGGCTCCAAAACCTGCAGCACCCGAAACGTGAAATTCAAAGACGGCCGCGTGCTGTGGAGCCAGAGCCAAAGGCCCGAATAAACGCAGGGAGATCCGAAATTGAAGAGTTTTCTGCTTGGCGTAGCGCTCTGTCTGGCCGCTGTTCCGGTGTTGACGGCTCAAGGGAGAGGCGGCCGCGGCGACGGCTACAAACCGCCGGAGGGCCCGGCGCCCAAAAATCCCTGGGGCAAGCCGGATTTCAACGGCGTGTGGCAGCGCCCCTATGTCGCGGACGTGACCCGCAATTTCGGCCAGGCGCAACAAGGGTCGGGCGAACTGCCTTACACCGCTTGGGGCAAAAGCCAGTGGGACAACTATCATCCCGAGGAAGGCGATTACACGGGTTCCTGTCTGCCGTTCGGATACCTGCGTTCGGTAAATTCGCCGGATCCGATGCAGATCGTCCAAACCGATAAAGTGGTTTCGTTCCTCTGGGAGCAGAACACGTGGTTCAAGGTGGTCCCGATCGACGGCCGCCCGCATGGCAAGAAAGTGCCGACCTGGTTCGGCGATTCAGTGGGCCACTGGGAAGGCGACACGCTCGTAATCGACACCAACAATTTCAACGGCCTGACCAAGCTCGATACCGTCGGCCACCCGCATAGCGATCAGCTGCACATGGTCGAGCGCTACAGCCGTCCGGATGCCGGCCACATTTCTTACGAACTGACGGTCGAAGATCCGAAGACCTTCACCAAGCCCTGGAAGAACACCCGCATTTTCACGCTCCGCACCGATTGGGAAATTCTGGAATACTCGTGCGAAGAAAACAACAAGGGCCTGATCGAAGGCCGGATCAAAGTCCCGAAATACGACGAGAAGAAGTAGCGCGGTAACGGAAATCCGGAACCGAGACGTTCCTCTTCACTGTGTTACAAACACATCCGAAGCGCAGTGGCCGGCGCTGTCCCGAGTTCGCGCGAACCGGCCTTTCTTCGGGGGTTGCGTAGACTGTCACCGAAACGACGCTGCTACCGCAGGCCGAAGGTGTAGAGCGCGGTGCCGGCCTGGATGCTGACGTACTGCTTGCCGTCTACTGCGTAGGTCATCGGACCGGCCGCCACCGAGGGGCCGAGGTTCGTCTCCCACAGGAGTTTGCCGTCGCGCGCATCGAGCGCCACGAACTGGCCGTCGCGGCCGCCGGCGAACAGCACGTTTCCGGCTGTCGTGAGGATGCCGCCTTCGGTCCGCGGGGACGAGAGCTTGAATTCCCATTTCTTCTGACCCGTCGCCGGATCGATGGCTTGGATCGCGGCGTATTCTTCCTTGTTATCCACGTTTTTTGGAAATTCGCCGCTAAAGCTCTTGTCGAGGCTGAACTCGGGTGGCTTGTCGCCTTTGCTATAGATCGATGCGCTGTTTTCCCAGGTCGGGATGTAGAACAGACCCGTCTCGGGACTGTAGGAAGGGTTGTACCAGTTGGTGGCGCCCTGGTTTCCGGGGTACACCAGCGTGCCTTCCTTGGTGGGTTCGACACCCGGCGTCTTGATCGGGCGGCCGTTTTCGTCGAAGCCGGTCGCCCAGTTCACCTTCGTGAACGGTTTGCCGAGCAGGAATTTTCCGTTGGTCCGATCCAGCACGTAGAACATGCCGTTTCGGTTGGCCCACAGCATCACTTTGCGCGGCTGGCCGGCGAACTGAATGTTGGCCAGCACGGGGACCTGGGTCGCGTCCCAATCAAACTCGTTGTGCGGAGAGAACTGATAATACCATTTCAGTTTGCCGGTATCGGCATCGAGCGCCACCACCGAGCTGCTATACAGGTTGTCGCCCAGCCGCGCGCTGCCGTCCCAATCCGGTCCGGCATTGCCCACCCCCCAGAAGGTGAGGTTGGTTTCCGCATCGTAAGAGCCGGTGACCCACACCGGCGCGCCGCCGTGCATCCAGGAATCGCCGGACCACGTCTCGTGCCCCGGCTCGCCCGGCCCGGGAACGGTGTAAAAGCGCCAGGCTTCTTTGCCGGTATTGACGTCCAGCGCGACGATGAAGCCGCGGATGCCGAACTCGCCGCCCGCCACTCCTTCGATGACTTTGTCTTTGACGACCAGCGGAGCATGGGTCATCGAGTAGCGCTGCTTAGGGTCGGCGACCTGGTTTCTCCACACCTCTTTGCCGGTCTTTGCATCGATCGCAATGATCGTGGTGTCGAGAGCCGCCAGGAACACTTTGCCGTCCTCGACCGCCAGCCCGCGCGTCTCCTGCCCGCAGCAGTTGCGCGCCGCCGGGTCGGGTTTGTAGAGGTAGCGCCAGTATTGCTTGCCGGTGCGGGCGTCGAGCGCGAACACGTCATTAATTCCCTGGACCGTGTACATCACGCCATCCACCACCAGCGGGGTCACTTCCATGTTTTCGAGGGTCATCGCCTGGAACACCCACTTGAGCGACAGATCCCTGGCGTTGTCCGGTGTGATCTGGTTGAGCGCGCTGTGCCGTTGGCTCATGTAGGAGCCGGAGTAGGTAAGCCAGTTCTGCGGCTCACTGGCGGCATTCAGCAACCGCTGAAACGGCACGTCTACCGGCGGGGCATCGCGGTTCGGCGGGACTCTATGCATTTGTCCCCACATCATCGACGCCGCGGACAACAACAGAAACACCGAAATCTTCATGGACTCGCGCTACCTTCTTTCTAAGATGCTAACCCCGCACCAGCTCTCGGCGTATCTTACCCCTGCGCCCGGTCGATCCGCAACCAGCCCGTTTTAAAACTCTGGCCTCGCTGACGCGGGTCTGATCCGCTATCCGGCTTGTCCCTGGGCCTGCTCGCCCCACATCGGCTCGTCGGCGGACGGTCCGTAGACGCCGGGGACCGCGATGTTGTTGAGCCGCAGATAGACTCCCAGTTGCGCGCGGTGATGGATGATGTGGTTCATCACCATTCCTCGCAGCACGGCGGCGCGCGGCAGGGACATTACCGGGTTGCCGGCCATGCTGAGGGTCCAGGTTTTCCCAAGTGATTCGTCGGAGGCGGCGGCGATCTGCTGGCGGGCCGCGGCCACGGATTGATCGAACATGTCCAGCAGTTCCTGCCGCGAGGACGGAATGAAGGGTTTATACTGGCTGGGTTCGAAGTTGAGCGATTCCGTGGTCAGGGTCATGGTCGCCCACTCGGGCAACTGCGCGACGTGCCCGGCCAGGCGGCCGAGCTCCATTGACTTTTCATGCGGCTTGTAGCTGTTTTTGCCTTCGGGAAAGCGCTCGAGTACCTTCCGGGTGTTCGCCATTTCATGGTCGAACTCGGGTAAAAGCATCTGGCTGATCGGCATGGTTCCTCCGGCCGGAGAATATCACAACCAGAGTCAGGAGCGCCGTCACGATTGTGTGAATTCTTGCTCCGCCTTTGCATCGCGGCCCGGCGCTCGCCGTGTATCCTCAGAATGTGAAACCCGGCGCGCTGGGCAGCCTCTCCCCGGACGGCCGGCTGCTGTTCCTGACGCGATTCCTCCGCCTGTTTTCCTATGGCTCGCTGTCGGTGATTCTGGTCTTCTACCTGACGGGGCTGGGGCTGAGTGAATCGCAAACCGGCATGGTGCTGACGCTGACCCTGCTCGGAGACACCGGCGTTTCACTCTGGATGACGACCCATGCCGACCGGCTCGGGCGCCGCCGCATGCTGCTGGCCGGAGCCGTTCTGATGGCCGGCGCGGGCCTTACCTTCGCGTTCACGCGGCAGCTCTGGCTTCTGACGCTGGCGGCGACGATCGGGGTCATCAGCCCGAGCGGGAACGAGGTGGGGCCGTTCCTATCGATCGAGCAAGCCGCATTGAGCGGCGTGGTTACCGATCGCATGCGCACGGAAGTGTTTGCGTGGTACACGCTGTCGGGGTCATTTGCGACCGCGGCCGGCGCGCTGGTCGCGGGCTTTCTCACGCAGACGCTGGAGCGGACGGCCGGGCTGACCGCTCTGGGGAGCGAACGCGCGATCGTCTTCCTGTACGCGGCGCTCGGGGTGGCGCTGGCGCTGCTATTCCTGCGCCTCTCGCCGGCGGCGGAGGCGCCGCGGAACCAGGCGCCCATGTTGTCCGGGAAAAGGCTGTTGGGCATGGGCCCTTCCCGGCACGTGATTCTGAAGCTCTCGGGCCTTTTCGCGATCGACGCGTTCGGCGGCGGCTTCGTGGTGCAGAGCCTGGCGGCGTTCTGGTTCTACCTGCGGTTTCAGGTGGCTCCGGCGACGCTGGGCGGCATTTTCTTCTGGGCCAACGTGTTCGCCGGCATTTCGGCGCTGCTGGCTTCGCGGCTGGCGGCGCGGATCGGCCTCGTCCGCACGATGGTGTTCACGCACCTGCCTTCGAACATCCTGCTGATTCTGGTGCCGCTGATGCCGAATCTCCGGCTGGCCATTCTGGTGTTGCTGGCGCGCTTCAGCATCAGCCAGATGGATGTGCCGACGCGGCAATCGTACACGATGGCGATTGTGCGGCCGGAGGAGCGATCGGCCGCGGCGGGGGTCACCGGGGTCGCACGCACGACAGGGGCTGCCATCGCTCCCTGGATCGCGGGATACCTGCTTGGCCGGCCGCCGCTGATCGACCTTCCGTTTTTCCTGGCCGGCGGATTGAAGATCATTTACGACCTGCTGCTGTACCGGGCGTTTGCCAGCCAGCCGCCGCCCGAGGAGCGGAGCCAGTAGCGGCCTTTTGCCGGGTTACGCAAATGGACTGGACCGCGGCGCGTCTGGTTAGAGGAGGACCTCAGCGGAGCGCGACGATTTCGACGCCGCCGCTGCGGCGGGGGATGTCGAAGCCGACGGTTTCGGCGTGGCGGTCGAACACGAGGTCGACGGAGGAATCGCCGACCTGGAGATTGCGGATGCGCACCCTCGGTAGCGCTTCCGGCAGCGCCGTGTGGTGCAGATAGATCCGCGACTCGCGGGCATTGATGGTGATGCCGAGGCAGGCCTGCAGCGAGAGAAAGACGGCTCCAGCGGCCCAGGCTTGTGGCGAGCACGCCACCGGATAGGCGGTCGGCCCTTTTCCGGGGCGGCGCGGGAAACCGCAGATGAGCTCGGGGAGACGGCGCAGTTGCGTGAAGATCGAAAGATCCAGCAGACCCGTCAAGATGTTCAGCGCGAGCTCCTTATGGCGCGAGGCGGTCGCGCCGAACGCGATCAGTGCGTTGTCGTGCGGCCAGACCGAGCCGTTGTGGTACGACATGGGGTTGTAACGCTTCTCGCCGGTGGCGATGGTGCGGACGCCCCACCCGGAAAACAAGGCAGGCGTGAGCAGGGCATCCATGGTGCTGCGGGCGTGCGCCGGCGCGGCGACGCCGGAGAACAGGCAATGGCCGGCATTGGAGCTGCGGACCGCGCACTGGCGCTTTTCGCCGTCCAAGGCCATCGCGAACATTGCCAACTCGTCGGACCAGAAGGCATGTTCGAATTGAACGCGCAGTGCCTCGGCTTGAGCGCGCAGCGCTTCGGCTCTATCCGAATATCCGAGATCCCGGGCGGCGACGGCAATTCTGGATTTGGCGGCGTAGGCGTAAGACTGGACTTCGCAGAGGGCGATGGGACCCTGGGCCAGGAGGCCATCGCCATGAAAAACGGAATCCTGCGAATCCTTCCATCCCTGCTGGAGAAGGCCGGTTTCCCGGTGCCGCGAATATTCGATGAAGCCGTCGCCGTCCGCGTCGCCGAAGCGGTCCATCCACTCGAGGGCGGCCTCAATGTTCGGCCAGATGCTTTTCAGAAATTCGAGATCGGCGGTGCGTTCGTAATAGGACGCGGCCAGCAGCACGAACAGCGGCGTGGAATCCACGCTGCCGTAGTAGCGGCCGAACGGGACCTCCCGCAGTTGGGCCATTTCGCCCTTGCGCATCTCGTGGAGGATCTTGCCCGGCTCGGCATCGCGTTCAGGGTCGAGCGTGGTCGCCTGGGTGGCGGCCAGATACGCGAGGACTCCTTTGGCAACAGCGGGAGCGACCCAAAGCAGTTCGAGCGCGGTGATGATGCCGTCGCGGCCGAAGACGGTGCTGAACCAGGGGACCCCGGCATAGGGATAAGGCCCGTACGGCGTGGAGGCAATCATCATTTCCAGGTCGGACCGGGAACGGTTCAGCCAATCATTGAACTGCTCGTTGGCCGTGTAGATATCGACATCGGCCAGGACCGAGGAGCGGCGTTCGTTGCCGATGCGGACCAGGGTTTCGTCGTAGCCGGCCGACGGGCGGGAAACCACTCTGTTCTCGCAGAAGACTTCCAGCGAGAAGGCCGACTCCTCGCGGGCTTCCAGATGAACCGGAACGACGATTTGAGAGGGCGTGATGATGGCGGAGTGGGTGACGCATTGGATGCGGGTCCGCCGCAACACCTGGTCCAGACCTTCATAGACCAGGCTGATGCTGGAGCGGTCGACCTCCTCGGGGAGGCAAACGCCACGGCGCTCGCGTTTTTGGCCGCGCACTTCGAAGATATCGGCGAAGTCGGATCCGAAGGCGAACGACAATTCCACATCGATCGCGCTGGCTCCATAGTTGTGGACGGTAAAGCGCTCGAAACAGGCGCCGTCGGCCAAAAACTTGGTGCGGTAGATGTGGACGCTGCCGCGGAGCAATCGATCGCCGGAAGGAAGCTCCAGATCGGGATTGGTCAGATCGATGCCGAACAGGATATTGTCTTCCCGAATGGTGGAGCTCAGCAGCAGCGGGCGCAACCCGCCGATGCGCAGTTCGAAGCGGGAAACGTAGCGCGTTTCTTCATGAAAAATGCCCTGCTGGCCGGAGCCGATCGGCTGAATGTCGCCGTAGCGGTCAAAAACGGCGAAGGTGTCGCCGTGAAGCAGAACGCGTGTGCGATCGTCCGCGAGCGACGACTGCGCGCGGATATAGAAATGATCGCCGACTTCGATAACGTCGGCTCTAGCTGTATCCTTCACCGGCATGAGTAAGCGGTTTTTCCGATCCTTGCCGCCGTGCCAAAGCGGCCTGGGCCGTGCGACTGGTGGCCTCCGTCCGCAGGTCCGCTGCCAGGAGGCGATAGACGTCCAGGTAATCGGACGCCATGCGCTGCGCGCTGAATCGTTCAATAAAGGTCTGGCGGCAGAGCTTGCGATCGAGCAAGGAAACGCGATGAACGGCGGCGACCGCTTCCAGGATCGAGTGGACGAGATATCCGGTTACTCCGTCCTCGACAATTTCCGGGACCGACCCCATCGAATAGGCGATGACCGGAGTGCCGCAAGCCATTGCCTCGATCATGACAAGGCCGAACGGCTCGGGCCAATCGATCGGGAACAGGAGGGCGTGCGCATGGCCCAGGAAATCGGATTTATCGGTTTCCCCGATTTCGCCCACGAATTCGATCAAGGGGCTGTCTAGGCGTCTGCGGATGTGCGCATCGAAATACTCCTGGTCGTTGCTATCCACTTTCGCGGCGATCTTGAGCGGCATGCCGGCGCGCCGGGCGATCTCGATGGCGCGGTCGACGCGCTTTTCCGGAGAGACGCGGCCCAGGAACGCCAGATACTTGCCGGGAGCGTACTGTGGCCGGTACAGATCTTCGGGCAAACCGTGATGCACGGTGGCAATCCAGTTGGCCCACGGCAGCGGAGCGCGCTGCGCATCCGAAATCGAAACCAGGTTCATGTCGCGGAACTCGCGGTACAGCGGGAGGACATCGGGAATGTCAAGGCGGCCGTGCAGGGTGGTAAGGGCCGTGATGTTCTGGCGGCGGGTAGTAGGGAAATGCAAATAATCGATGTGGAAGTGCACCACGTCGAATTCGCGGGCTTCGCGGGCCACCATTTCGATCATCCGGATATGATGCGCAAGCGGATCGATGACCTGCTTACCCTGCAGGCGCAAGGCGCGGCTGCAGACCGGGCGGAGCTCGGCGGAAGTGGCGGAATCGCCGCTCGCGAACAGGGTCACCGCATGTCCCTGCCGGACGAACTCTTCGGTCAGGTAGGAAACCACCCGCTCGGTTCCGCCGTAGAGACGCGGGGGAACGCTTTCATAGAGAGGCGCAACTTGAGCGATCTTCATCCCTGACCCTCGGAGCGGGCTAACAACCAATTCGCGAACAGAAGGGAGAGCGGATGCGGGCTGTCCCGGCCGACGTCTCCCCATGGGCCGGAATGCGGACTTGAAGTGGTTCGCTACCAGCGGCTCCTCGAAAAGAGCCCCTGTTCTTTGGTTAATTCAGACCGGGCAGTCCTGTCAATATACGAGAGGGCCGGGATGAGCGCCGATGCACGGTTTGCGGCGAGAGCGTATGGTTTGTTGCTGCGAAGCGGAGTGAAGCGGTGTATAGTCGTCGCGCTAACGCTGCTTGAGCGCTTCATCGATCAGGAACACATCCGTCAGCAACGCCCGTACGTGTATGGACGCGTTGAGATTGTCGATCAGCTGTGAGCTCAATGCCGGCTGGGCGCGCACCAGCTCGATCGCCGCGAGGGCATCGGCGGCATCGCGTTTCAGCACGGCGAGGAACGCCTGGTAGGGGGCGGCGGGTTCGGGGATTGCCGCCTGGTATGTTTCGGCGATTCCGGTGAGGGCTTCGGCCGCCCGCCGCAGAAGCTCGCGGAGTTGGCCGCCGGACTGCGTGCCGGCATCAGCGGGCAGGCCCTGCGCGGCATAGGCGAGCATGAACTCATAGCATTCCTCGATCGCATTGACGCGATCGGCCAGGGTTTGGGTCATCCGTCAGTCGCCCGCCGCCTGCGCTTCTTGCGCGTTGACGCCCTCGGGCGCCCAGCGGTGCGGGTCGTGGTGTTCCAGGTAATGATCGCGATCGAGCGTGCCGAAGATCATCGATTTCGTGATGACGAGCTTCTCGGGGCGAATCGCGAAGTAGATGTGGATCATGATTAACGCGATCAGGCCGACGCCGGCCAGGCCGTGCAGCACGTACATCAGCCCCCAGGTCATGTCGCCGAAGATGTACGGATTGCGCGTGAAGAAGGGAGTGCGCACGCGGAACATCATGCACACACCGGTGAGCATGACGGAGAGGCCGGCCAGGACGATGACGCCGTGGTACATCTTGTTTTCGAGAGGATACTTGGCGAAACGGCGGGGCGGCGGAGCGGACTGGCCGAGCGCGCGGCGCAGGCGGCGGACGGCGTCTTCGCGATCCTGTTGATCGGGCCAGATCGACCAGAAATCCAGCCAGAAGCTGGCGTGGACGATGTGGTAGAGGATCGACGCCGTGAGCACGAGGCCGGCGATCCAGTGATACGTCACCCAGGGAAACTGGAAGCCGACCTTCGGAAGGAACGCGGTGAAGAGCAGCGCCAGCATCGCGAGCGCCATGATCCAGTGGAACAGGCGCGCGGCGAGAGAGTGCCGCTTCACTTTCTCCGGAATGCGGGCGGCGACACTGGGCGGCGTGTGATCGGCGTATTCATCGGGCTTCTGGAACTTGAGCCAGATGGCATGGCCGATGAGGAACAGCAGGCCGCCGATGGCGGCGACCCAGATGAGGAAAAACGAGATGTGGATGGGAACCGTCTGGCCCCACGGGCTGGCGGCGGTCTCTATGATACCCACTTGGCCTCCTCGACGCCCCGAATGGCGCGCTTGACGAGATTGCGCATGAGCGGAACTTTGTAGCCGTTGTAGCGCAGCGGCTCGGCGCCGCGAATTGCGATTTCGGCGGCCATGGCGGCGGTCTCCTCGTTGCGCGGCTTGCCGGCAACCGCGGCTTCGACTTCTTTCAAGCGGAGCGGGCGCGCCGCCACGCCATTGACGGCAATGCGCATGCGTTCGATCGTGTTGCCGTTGAATACGCCCGCCGAGGCCACGTTGACCAGGGGGAAATCCCAAACTTGCCGATCGCGCACTTTTTCGAAATAGAAATTCGTGCCGGCCCAGGTGGAGGGAATCCGAATGGCGGTCAGCAGATCACCCGGGCGCAGCACAGTCATGTGCGTAATGTCGAGGTCCGGCCCGATGAAGTAGTCTTCAGCGTTCACTACACGCTCGCCCTTGGAATTCCGGATCAGCATCTGGGCGTCGAGCGCGATGAGCGCGGGCGCGGAATCGGATGGATTGACGGCGACGCAGCGGTCGGCGTGCAGAATAGCGTGCTCGCGGTTGATCGCGGTCGGGGTATCGGCGTAGCAGGTGTTGCCGCCGGCTCGGTAGCACTTCCAGCCGCCGCGATAATACCAGCAGCGGGCATCCTGCGAGACATTGCCGCCGAGCGTGCCCTGGTTGCGGATCTGCGGCGACGCGGCGGCTTCGGCCCCGGTGGAAAGGATGCCGAATTTCTGGCGGACTTCCGGATGACGCACGACCTCCGTCAGAGTGGTCATGGCGCCGATTTCGAGGCCGCCGTTCCACGGCCGGATCCCGCGCAGTTCCTGAATCTGGCTGAGATCGACCACTACGGCGGGCCGCTTGATGCGGTCTTTCAGCCAGTCGAAAGTGTCGAGGCCGCCGGCCATCGGCCAGGCTTCCTTGCCGTACTTGGAGAGCAACGCCACGGCGTCGTCGGTGTTGGCCGGCTGGAAGAGCTCGAAGGCCGGCATGATGTCGCGGATGATCGCCATTTCGTTCTCCTTTCCTAGATGTGGGCCGTCAGCGGCTCGCCGGCGGGCTTGCCCGCTTCAAGCGAGGCCAGAATGATGTCGGCAGTGACGGGCGCGCGGCGGATGACTTCGTCTCCGAGCGCGTCCGTGAGAGCGTTGATGATCGCCATGCACCCGGCGCCCACCGGCGGTTCGCCGATGCCGCGCGCGCCGACCGGCGTTTCGGGATCGGGAATGTCGAGCGCGGCCCACTGCATGTGGACCGGCGCGTCGAGAATGGTCGGCGGCTTGTTGTGATGGAAGCGTTTCGCGACAGGCAGGCCGTAGTGCTGATCGTAGACCCACTTCTGTCCGATGGCGTGGCCGATGCCGAGCATGGAGCGGCCGAGAATCTGGCCGCCGAGGGCGCGCGGGTGAATGATGGTTCCGACGTCGGCAACGCCGAGGTAGTCGACGATGGTGTACTTGCCGGTTTCGAGGTCGACTTCCACTTCGGCGAAGCCAGCGACGAACGAGTGCGTGTTGCCGTCGCGCGGCATGGTGTCGCGCGCCACCGCCACCAGGCCCTGGCCGGCAAAGGCCTGCGCCGATAGCTGAGTCATCTTGTTCACGCCGCTGGGCACTTCGTGGCCGTCATAGATGCCGCCGAGCTCGATGGCGCGTTTGGCGGCCTGCGCGAGCGTCATGCCGGCGCCTCCGCCTTTGTGATAAACACGCTCGCCGCCAACCACGTAATCTTCGGGCTTGCCGCCGTGATCGTGGGCCGCGATCTGCCGCAGCTTGTCGATCGCATCCATGCCGACCGCGTAAGCCGCGCGGGTGTGCGCGTGGGTAGTCTGGCTGCCGCCGGAGGGACAGCTCCAGGGCAGGTTCCGAGCGGTGCTGCCCCAGGTGAGTTCGCATTTCTCCCAAGGGATGCCGAGCAATTCAGCGGTCACGCGGTGGCAATCGCTCACCGAACCCGTGCCGAGGTTCCCGATGCCGGACTGGATATACAGCTTGCCGTCGGGCTTCAGAACAGCGAGCCCGTCGAATCCGATGGAGCCGCCGACGAAGCAACTGGTGGCCACGCCGATGCCGCGCACCTTGCTGCCGCTCTTCTTCGGCCGCGCTTTGCGCTTCTCCCATTCGAACTGCTCCACGCCGCGATCAAGGGCTTCCTTGATATAGCAGCTGGTGATGTAGGGCCGCTTGCCATTTGGCCCGGCGGGACCGATCGGGGCTTTGCCTTCCGGCGCGTTGATGCGGTGGATCGCCACCTGATCGACGCCCAGCTTGCGCGCGGCTTTGGCGAGGATCGGCTCCATCTGCACGATTCCCTGGAAACCGCCCGGCTGGCTTTGCGACAAACGCGGCGGCGTGTTGGTGATGACGGTGAGGCCGCGCCACCGCATGGCCGGAGGCTGATACATCAGGGACGCCATCCGGCCGCAGTTATTGGCGTCGCCCTGCGGATCGTACGGGCCGTTGTCGAGGATGACGAACATATCGACCGCGGTAATGCGGCCTTCCTTGGTGAACCCGACCTTGACCCGGCCGTGAATGCTGGGGCGCGCACGGCCGATGTAGTGCTCTTCCTCGCGGCTGATCCGCATCATCACCGGCATGCCGGTCTTCTTCGAAAGAATGGCCGGAATAATCGCGGAAATCGCGCTGGTGATCTTGCTGCCGAACCCGCCGCCGGTGTATTCGCTGATCACCACGACCTTGCTCAGGTCGGGCTGCCCGTGCTCATCCACCAGCCCCAGCCAGCGCGCGATGGCGGGCGCCGTTTGCGCGGTGCTTTGCGTGGAGCAGTGAATGAACAGCTTGCCATTCTGCCAGTACGCCATGGCGCTGCGGGTTTCGAGCGTCTGGTGGCTGGTGTTGGGGCTGACAAAGGTCTCGTCCAGCACCAGCGCGGCGTTCTTGAAGCCGGCGTCGATATCGCCATACTGCCAGGCGCCGGCCTGCGGATCGTTCTGCTTGATCCATTCGTCGAGATTGGCGGGGATGGGGAGCTTGCCTTCGTCGTAGCCGGCGAAATCCGCTTCCGTGAACTTGTATTCGCGCAACTGCGGCGGCGGCGCGGGCTGCCCGCGCGGGGCCGGCGGACGCGTCCAGATGTTGCCTTCCACGCGCGCGTTCGGGCTCCCGGGCCGCAGCGTCACCAGCGGATCGACCACGTGCGGCAGACGCTCGATGTCGAGGTGGATTTTTTCGATGGCTTCGGCGGCGGTGAGCTCGTCGACGGCGCAGACCGCGAGAATCGGCTCGCCCTGATAGACCGGATCATTGGTGAGACCGCGCTCGCCCAGAGGGTTCGCCGGGATGCGCTGGCCGAGGTCGGTCAACGCATCGGCGGGCTTGGGCATGTCGTCCACCGTGAGAATCGCTTTCACTCCCGGCATTTTGAGCGCTTCGCTGGCATCGATGCGGCGCACGTGTCCGTGCGGCACCGGACTCAAGAGGAGCTTGGCGAAGAGCATGCCGTCGGCCCGATAGTCTTCGGCGTACTTGGCCCGGCCGGTCACTTTGGCGTAGAGATCGGGCGTGGTGTAATCTTTGCCGATCAGTTTATACGCGGGATGCTTGGGAAGCTGGGCATTGTCGGGAGCTTTGGCTGCCATGGTTATGCCTTTCTCGCCAGCTCAGCGCCTTTCACCATGGCGGTGAGGATCTTGTCATAGTCCTGGCAACGGCAGAGGTTGCCGGAAATGCCGTGCGCCAGCTCGGCGCGGGTCGGATTCGGATTCACCTTGAGGTAGCCGACCGTGGCCATGATGAAGCCGGACATGCAGAAGGCGCATTGAAACCCCTGTTCTTCGATGACGCCCTGCTGGACCGGATGCAGCGTGCCGTCGGGAGCTGCCAGGCCTTCGATGGTCTGAATCTTCTTGCCGCGCGCGGTGTGCGTCAGGATCGAACACGAGTAATGGGGCACGTCATCGATGAGCACGGTGCAGGCGCCGCACTCCGAGCGGTCGCAGCCGAGCTTGGTGCCGGTGAGCCCGAGCTTGTAGCGCAGCGTGGTTGCGAGCGTCTCTTGTTTCATGACGTCGACGCGGCGCTGCTGGCCGTTGACGTTCAGAGTGATCAGGCGCTCCACCGAACCGGGAGCCGACGTTTGGGCGCCGACCGAAGAAGCGCGGAACAGATAACCGGCCGAGGATACTGCGCCTCCGGCGATCACTCCTTTGATGACATCCCGGCGCGACCAGCCGTTCGGCCGCGCTCCCGGATCATTCGTGTCTGCCATACCTCACCTCATCAGGTTCCAGCAACTTTGCTCTTAAGCCCGGAGCCGAAACGGAGAGATTATATGTCTTTCGCCAGCCCGTGTCGAGCCGAACCAACGTTCGCGGCGCGCGAGTGTGATCAGACGCTCGTTTAGGGTCCGCATCTCAATACGGCTGGCCTGCCACGGCCTCTTCCACCCGGATGGACCAGTCGATGTTGCGGGAAGTGATGACCAGGAAGTACGGGCGCGGGTCGTCGCGGACATACGCGATATCGCGGCCGGCGCCGGTGTGATCGACCGCCAGCGTGATGGGGCGGCTGCTGACGCCGCTATGCACCATGACGCGGAACACGCCCGCGCCGGGCGCGCTTTCACGGCTGGTTTCCCATTTGATGCGGAAGGCGCCACTCTGAATGTCGAACGAATCGGTCTGGCTGTCTCCGCGGCCGGACCAGGATTCGACAAAACGCCACCCGATTTGCGTTTGCTTCGATTCCGATTTCGCCTTCGCGCCGCAGCCTGCGCCGAGCAGAGCCACGAGCGCGAAGAACGCGAGCGCCGTCCGCGGCACCGCTACGCGTCTTTCCAGACCTGGCGCGCGGTGTCGACCACGATCTGCAGTTTGCGCCACTGTTGTTCTTCGCTAAGCAGGTTGCCTTCCATGGCGGAGGCGAAGCCGCATTGCGGGCTGACCGCCAGGTTCTCCAGCGGCACGTAGCGGCTGGCTTCCTCGATACGGCGAATGAGCTGGTCGGGGCGCTCGAAGTCCGCCACCTTGCTGCTGACCAGGCCGAGGACCACGGTCTTGCCCTTCGGGACGAAGCGCAGCGGCTCGAACGTGCCGGCTCGCGCGGATTCGTACTCCAGCAGGAACGCATCGACGTTGAGCTGGCCGAACAGCTTCTCGGCGATCGGATCATAGCCGCCTTCGGCATACCACTGGCTGCGATTGTTGCCGCGGCAAAGATGGATCGCCAAGGTCACGCCCTTTTTCCGCGCGCCTTCCAGGCAGGCATTGTCGGCGCGGATGGCTTCGTCGAGAGCCTGCTCGGGGTCCTGGCCCATCTCGTCCTTGATATAGCCGCGCCACTTCGGATCGATGTAATAGCTGTAGCGTGGCGCGTCGATCTGCACATATTTCACGCCCTCGCGCACCAGGGCTTGGATTTCCGCCTGGAAGATGGGGACGATGTCCCACAGGAAGTCGGAGCGCGTGGGGTAGGCCGCTTCGCTCGCGCCTTTTTTATACGCGATCGCGGGGAACTGGTTGGGGCTGGGCAGCGTCATTTTGATATCGCCCGGGCTGTGCTTCTTCAGAAAGTCCAGCTCGTGTTTGCACATCCGCCGGGTTTGGGTGACTTTGCCGGTGACGATGCCGGGCAGCGTCACGACGGCGGAGACCCCCGCCGCCGCGCCGCCGGCGCTCGTCCACGAGCGGCGGAGGCCCTCGCCGGTTTCGATCCCGGTGACGGATTCGTAGAAATCGCTCATGAATCCGCGGCGGCGCAGCTCGCCGTCGGTGAAGATTTTCAGCCCCGTATCCCGCTGGCGTTCGAGGATGCGGCGGATGTGCCGGTCTTCGATCTCCTTGAGCTGTTCCGGAGTGGTGGCGGGATTGGTGCGGGCGTCCAGCAATTCTTTGGGACGCAGCAGGCTGCCGACATGGTCGGCGCGATATCGGAATCCCATGGCCCCGTATTTTATCGAAACGCCAGCCGCGCCTTCTCGTCCTCTTCGGATTTAATCCCCTGTCCGAAGAGCTTTTCGAAAAAACCTTGTTTAACGAGCCGCGCCACGAAACTGTTGTCGATCACTTTGCGGTAATCGTAGCCTTTCATGAGGTGGAGCAACTGCGGGTCGGTCTGTTGATCGATAACCGATTGCAGCGCGCCGGCCAGCACATAGGGAACGCGCTGGAACAGGCTGCCTTTGGCGTGCGTATCGTAGAAGCGCGCGACGTCGGCGGGAGACTGCTTGTCGTAGGCGAGATAGGCCCTGATGGCGAACTCCTTGTCATCATAAAAGCGTTTGATGGCCTCCGCGTGAGCTTTGAGCAAGGCCTCCACCAGGCCCGGATTTTCGGCCACGGTGCTTTTCTTCATCAGGTACGTCGTGGCAGCGAAAATATCGTCGTGGTCGGCGAGATTCGTCAGTGCCTTGTAACCGGATTCCTCCAGCTTGTAGTAAGTGGGGGCGGTGAGCATGGTGGCGTCGGCGTGGCCGCCTTGGAGCGCGGCGGCGCGGCCGTTGACGTCGGTGCCGACCGGCACCCATTCGACGTCCCGCGAGGTCATCCGATAATCGCGGAGCAGCGCGATCGCGTAGTTGTAGGGAGCGTCGCCGATCTGGCTGACCGCGATGCGCTTGCCTTTGAGCGCCTGCACGTTGGGTACGTCCTGGCGCGCCACCAGCGCGAAATCGGCGCGATTGAGCCAGCTGCCGACCACCACCAGAGAGCCGTCGCGCGCCGTGGCCTGCATGGCGCTTTCCAGCGAATAGTTGGTCATCGCCGCCTGCCCGCTGAGCACCATGGCTACCGGAGCCGGGTGCACGGCGAACGTGATGTTGGCATCAAGCCCATACTTCTGGTAATAGCCGCCCTCCTTCGCGATGAAGATCGGCCAGGAAGACGCGCTGCGCGTGGGATACGCAATCGTAATTTTCTGGAGCCCCGGCGCGGGAGCCGCGAGAGCGCACAGAGAGGCAGCCAGCGCCGCGAGCAGGAACCGCGAGGTCATCATGGTAGGCCAGTATACACCGCGCCCGCTCACGGGACGCCGCGCGCGCGGGCCCCGCGGGCTAGCTTGCGCCGGCCCGCCTGGTTTCGAGCAGCACCTCTTTCAGGGTCGCGCCGAGATTCAGGAATTCATCCAGGTCGGAGGGCTTGCGGATATAGCGCGTGATGCCGGATTGCTGGTCTGGCCCGGTGGGCAAAGAAGGCAGGGAGCTGGCAATCACAGCCGGCACGTGGGAGAACCGGCCGGCCTGCCGGATCGCGCGGAGCACGTGAGAGCCGTCGTACTTGGGCAGATTGAGATCGAGCACAATGAGATCGGGAGCCGGAGATCTCGCGTATTTGCCCTCCCCGCGGATAAACGAGAGCGCATCAGCGCCGTCCTCCAGAACCGTCAGACGGAACCGCAAATCCGCCGCTTCGAGCGCTTTGCGAAACAAGTAAATATCGCCGGGGTTGTCTTCCACGAGCAGAATGTGGACCGGCTCATCGCTCATGGACGAAAACTCCCTGCGCGGCGGGAAGCGTGAAGTAGAAGGTGGCGCCCCGGTCCTTTTCGGACTCGACCCAAATCCGGCCGCCGTACCGCTCAACGATCCGCTGGCAGATGGCCAGACCGATGCCGGTTCCCGGAATGTTCCGCCCGTGCAGGCGCTTGAATACGCCAAAGATCTGCTGGTGAAACTCCGGTTCGATGCCAATCCCGTTGTCGCTAACCGCCAGGCGCCACGCGCCGTCCACAACGGCGGCCGAGACGTGCACGCGCGGCGGCTGCTGGCTTCGATATTTGAGGGCGTTTCCGATCAGGTTTTGAAATAACTCGACGAAGTGAGGCTCGTACCCTTCTACGGCCGGCAGCGGATCGCTGGTGATGCTCGCGTGGGATTCTTCGATTCCCGTGCGGCAGTTCTCCAGCGCTTTGCGAAACGCGGAGCCGAGGTCGACCGTCGAGACCGCCGGCTCCTCTCCCTTGCCGATGAGCCGGGTATAGGCCAGCAGGCCGGTCAGGAGCTGCTGCATCCGCGTGGTGCCGTCGGTGATGAAGCGAATGCAAGCGGAAGCTTCCTCGCCGACCGGCCCCGGATAACCCTTGATGAGCAACTGGGAGTAGGCGGCGATCATGCGCAAGGGTTCCTGCAGATCGTGACTCGCAGCGAACGCAAAGTGGCTGAGGTCTTCGTTGGCGCGCGCCAGCCGCTGGTTGGTTTCGCGCAGCCGCTTCTCCTGTTGCACCTGCTCGGTGATGTCGCTGACTACGGCGATCCACCCGTCGACAAGCTGATCCGCGGCGCGGGTCGGGATGTAGGTAGCGTGAATCCAGCGATTCCCCGCGCCGAGAAAGTGGACTTCCGCTGTGTACTCGACCCGCTCGCCGGTAAGGACGCGCTCCATATAGGGGCGGATCTCTTCGAAACCCTGAGGTCCGATGACCTCCCGAATGGATCGGCCGGCGATGTCGCTTTGCGGCTTTCCGAGCCAGCGGGCATAGGCGCCGCTCGCCCAAAGGTAACGGAAATCCCGGCTGCAGCGCGTAACTGCCGCGGGCATGTTGCTGGTAATGGTTTCCAGCTGCTGCTCGTTTTCCCGCAGCTTTTCCTGCATCCGCCGCGAATCCTCGAGCAGGCTGAGGGCAGCCTGGCGCTGATCGAAGAAGCTGAGGGCCTCCACGGCTTGATGGGCAGCGGAAGCGAACCGTCCCAGGCTTTCCAGCAGCCGCAGGTCCTCCGCATCAAATCTGCGGTCCGGGCGATGAGCGATGGCCCAAATGGTCCCCACGGCCTTGCCGCGCACGAAAAAAGGAACGAGCAGGCCTTCTTCCGCCAGCGGCGTGGCTTCGGTCAGATACGGGTAGCGGCGTTCCCAATGGGTGAACAATAGAGGCTTCTCGCGATCGAGCACATCGCCGCACGGTCCGAAATTCCGCGGCGTTCCACCGCCGGAGTGCGGCTTCCACATGCCGGCGATCGCGGCCCAGTAGAACCGCTCGCCGGTGTCCGTCAGCAGACTCAGGCCGGCGGAGTCCGCTTGGAGAACTTCCAGGACTTTATCCGCCAGAACCTGCAAGATGGTGCGCGGTGAATCTGCCAGCGCCTGAATCAAAGCCATGAGAGCGCCGTGTTCCGCTTCGTATTGCGGCGGCCGGGCCGGGCGCCGGTGTAGTTCCTCCGTGCACAGGATCGATTCCAACGGCGCGAGGTCGGCGTTAGCGGCGGCGGGCGGCCTCGACAACGCCGGGTCCGGTGGCGCCGGCTCCTGCTTGCTGGAATACCGGGCCGCCTCGCCGAGGCGTGCGCAAAGCTCGTTCACCTCGTTCTTGAGTTCGATGATGCGCATTTCGCGGCCGACGGCCGCTCGATTGAATCGAGCCAACTCTTCGGTCGCGGCACGGCGCCGCTGGGCTTCGGCCTCCAGCGCGGCCGTGCGTTGCTCGAGCGCGAGCATCCGCCGCATCCATGCGGCTTCCGGAGAATCGTTGCCGTGAGTTTTCAAATGCGCTTCGAGCCCGGCAAGGATAGACTCCCACTCCCCCGGCGTTCGTCCTTGCGTTGTGGCGCTCAGACCGGCCTTCACCGATTCCTGGTCGCCGCACGCGTTCATATACCTTTGCCACCATCGCGCGCATTCCGCGCAAGTGAGGATGGGGCTCGCCAATTCCGGCATTTCGATTCGGTGTTCCGATTGCAGCGTTTCGTATTATCCCAAACGTCTCGACGACGATTCTGTCCGCTGGCAGTCACCGGGGCGTACCACCGTAAATTTCGTTACATTTTGCGGATCAGTTCAGGACCGCAGTTCCATGATCAGCGAATCGAGAGCGATGGTCTTCTGGATGTTGCGGCGGATGAGTTGGGCGATTTCGTCGATGCGCGCGACTGCTTTGCGGATCCAAATGAATTCCAGTTTGGCGGCGAGCGGTTCGAGGTCGCGGCGGATATCCTGATTGCGGATTTCGCCGGCGCCTTCCCGCAGGATCAGCAGGTCGCGCAGAAGTTCGTAGAGCACTTTGAGGTAAAGTTCGAGCTTCTCGCTCTTGCTACGGCCGAGCGCTTCGGAGACCGGCAGCCAGGCGCTGAACGGCGCCACGCCGGCGGCGGTCTTGAGCAGCGCCAGCATGGCCGCGCGGCGCTTGTCGTAGGCTTCGAGGTCAAGCGAAATCGCCAGGCCGGGGCTGCCGGCGGCGAGCGCGACGCGGCGTTCGGGCTGGTCGAGGCCGCGGGCGCTTACGAAGGCGCGCATCTCGTCGCGCGAAAGCGGGGAAAAATGAAACGGCACCGCGCGCGAGCGGATGGTCGGCAGCAGGTCGTACGCGTTCTCCGCCGTCATGATCAGCACCAGGTGAGGCGGCGGCTCTTCGAGAGTCTTGAGCAGCGAGTTGGCGGCCTGCTCATTGGCGCGATCCACGTGGTCGATCAGAAAGATCCTGCGGCTGCCGCGGTTGGGCAGATACGGCGCGCGCTCGCGGAGCAGACGCGTCTGCTGGATGGAAATCTGGCGCAGCGGTCCATCGGGAGCGAAGGTGACGAAATCGGGATGTGATGCGAACAGCAGCGGGTCTTCATTGCGCTTGTCGGCCGGCCAGCGCTCGCGCGCGGCCACGGTTTCGCGGTTCGATTCGAGGCTGAGATCGTCGCGCTCGATCAGCTCGGGGTGATCGAGGAAGCGGGCGGCCAGCCGCCGGGCCAGCGTCGCCTTGCCGACTCCTTCGGGTCCGGAGAAGAGCAAGGTCTGGGCCAGCCGGTCCTGCGCGATCATCTGATCGAGCGCTTCGACGACCCGCGCGTTGCCCCAGAATTTTTCAAACATACGCGCTCACGATGTCCCAGATGGCGCGCTCGACTTCCTCGACAGAGCGGCGGCCGTCGACCCGTTTGATGCGCCGCGGTTCGCGATCCGCCAGCGCCTGGTACGCTTCATATACTTTGCGATGGAATTCGAGCGACTGCTCGTCCATGCGGGTCTCGGAGTGAGACTCGGCGGTGTTGCGCGCATGGGCGCGGGCGAGGCTGGTTTCGACATCGATATCCACCAGGATCGTCAGGCGCGGCTGGAGCCCGCGGCAGGCGACGCGGTCGAGCGCCAACACGGCTTCCGCCCCCAGCCCGCGGCCGCAGCCCTGATACACGAGGCTGGAATCGGTGAACCGGTCGGCCAGCACGATTTCGCCGCGGCCGAGCGCCGGCAGGATGGCCTCGTCCACATTCTGCGCGCGGGACGCGAAGTAGAGCAGCAACTCCGCGGTGGGGCTGAGTTCCTGATTGGCCGAGTCGAGCAGAATCCGGCGGATCGCGCGCCCGATCGCGGTGCCGCCGGGCTCGGCGGTTTCCAGCACCGCGCGGCCGGCCGCGCGCAGACGAGCCGCCAGGCGCCGCATCTGCGTGGTCTTGCCGGAGCCGTCCATGCCTTCAAACGTAATGAATAAGCCGGTCGCTGCCATCGGGAATCTTCATTGTAAGAGACGCGCGCTGGATGAGCGCATTCTCACGCATATAATAAGGAAAGAGTGGCCAAGACCAAGGACCTGGAATTGCGCCTCGAACGCACCGAGCAGCAACTGCGCCTCTTCCAGAAAATCAGCCGATTCATGGTGCGGGAAATGAGCCTGCAGCAGGTTTTGCAAGGCGTGGTGTCGCTGGTGGTGGAGTTCACCAAGTGCGATTCCTGCCTGGTCTACCTGCTGGACAACGAAGAACTCGTGCTGTGCGCCTCCAACACGCCGCACCCGTCCACGATCGGCAAGCTGCGGCTCAGCATGAATGAAGGTCTGACGGGCTGGGTGGCGCGCGAACGGCGGCTGCTGGCGATCTCGCGCGAGGCCTACCATGATCCGCGTTTTCGCGCGTTCGGCGAACTGCCCGAGGATTCGTTCGAAGCCTTTCTTTCGGCGCCCGTGATCGCCCGCAACCGGGTAGTGGGCGTGATCAACGTCCAGCACCGTTTGCCGCACCAGCACACCGGCAGCGAGATGGAAGTGCTGACGACGGTGGGCGAGCAGGTGGGCTGCGTGCTGGTGCTGGCGCGGATGTCACCGAGCGCTCTGGCGGCGGCCAATCACGTGGAGCTGGTGCTGTCTTCGGGGCCCGTCATGTTGAAGGGCTAGGCTTCGGGAATCCCCGGTTCGGCCAAGCCGGGCGCGGCGGCGCGCTCCCAATCTCCCCTCCTTACGAATTGTGATAGGTTAAGGGATTCATTCAAGGCTGGAGGAAAAATGGAGGCCCTGGGCCTGATCGAGACGAAGGGGTTGGTGGGCGCCATTGAAGCTGCCGACGCCATGGTCAAAACCGCAAACGTCGTGTTGACCGGCAAAGAGTACGTGGGTGCGGGGCTCGTCCTGGTCACCTGCCGCGGCGACGTGGGCGCCGTCAAAGCGGCCACGGATGCCGGCGCGGCGGCGGCGCGGCGGGTCGGCGAACTCGTCAGCGTTCATGTGATTCCGCGCCCTCACGAGGAAGTCGAAAGGGCGCTCCCCACAGGCGGCCTCAAGAAGTAAAGGCCGATGCTTCAGGATCAAGACCTCCTGTCGATTCAGGAGGTCCGCTCCAAAGTAGAACAAGCCTACGCCGCCTGGCAGAAGTATCTTTCCTATTCACAGGAGCAAATCGATTCGATTGTCGAGGCCATGGCGGCGGCGGCGCGGGCACACTCGCGCCGGCTGGCCGGGTTGGCCGTCGAAGAGACCGGCTACGGCAATCCGCGGGACAAGCACATCAAGAATCTGCTGGCGTGCGACATCCTGCCCCGGCGTCTCCGCGGAATGAAGACCGTGGGAGTGTTGCGCGAATTGCCCGAAGAGAAGATCGTCGAAATCGGCGTGCCCGTGGGCGTTGTAGCCGCGATCCTGCCAACCACCAACCCGACGTCGACCGCTATTTATAAAACGATCATTTCCCTCAAAGCCGGCAACGCCGTGGTGGTGAGCCCGCATCCCCGCGCGCATGGCTGCACGTGCGAAACGGTCGCGGTGCTGGACCAGGCGGCCCGGCAGGCGGGCGCTCCCGAAGGCCTCGTTCAATGCGTAGGCACTGCCACACTCGAAGGCACGCAGGCTTTGATGCGCCATGAACGCACCAGCGTGATCCTGGCGACCGGCGGCTCCGGCATCGTCAAGGCGGCCTACTCCAGCGGCAAGCCCGCGTTCGGCGTGGGTCCGGGAAACGTCCCGGTGTTGATCGATCGCTCCGCCGACATCGAAGACGCCGTGGCCAAGGTGGTGGCCGGCAAATCCTTCGATTACGGCACGGTGTGTTCGAGCGAGCAGGCGATTGTCGCGGAGGAGCCGCTGCGGGAGCGCATTGTGGCCGCGCTGCGCGCGCAGAAGGCATACCTGGCGAATGACGCCCAGAAAGAGGCGCTCGCCAAACTGCTCATTCTGCCGAATTGGACGGTGAATCCGAAGTGTGTCGGGCAAGCGCCGCAAAAGATCGCGCGCATGGCGGGGTTCGAAGTCCCGGCGGAGACGTCGATCATTTGCGCCGAGATCGCTGGGGTCGGCAAACAGCATCCGTTGTCGGCGGAAAAGCTGTCGCCCGTGCTGTCGCTGCACTTCGTGAAAGATTTCGCGAACGCGGTCGAGACCTGTTATGCGCTGCTTAAATTCGGCGGCCTCGGCCACACGGCGGTGATCTACGCGCGGGATGAGGCGCGCGTGCGCCAGTTCGCATTGCGGGTTCCGGCGATGCGAGTATTAGTCAACACGCCTTCGCCGCAAGGTTCTACCGGAATCACCACGAACTTGCAGCCGGCGATGACGCTGGGCTGCGGCGCGGCGGCAGGCAATGCGACCTCCGACAACGTCGGGCCGCTCAACCTCATCAACGTCAAGCGGCTGGCGTACGCAGTCCGCGATGCCAGGGAAGCATTCGAAGCGCCCATCGAGACGAGCATGTCCGCGGCAGCCGCGGGTGCGGGATCCGTGGACCGCGGCATGGTATCGGCCGCCGTGGAACGGTATCTGGCCGCGCGCGGTATCGGAACGGTCAAGCGCGACGCCGCTGCCGCCTCTTCACTGGCAGCCCAGGTTGTCGATCGTTTCCTGTCCGGAAGGACAACCCGCAAGGCCCGGGACAGCGCGCCCGCGCCGGCTCCTCCGCCGGTTTCTGCTCCGCCTGCCCCCGCCGAGATCGCGGCGCCCATGGTGATGGACTTCGTTTGCGAAGCGGATGTGCGGGCCGCCATCCGGGATGGTCGGAAAATTTACATTGGACCGAAAACCATCGTGACGCCGTCCGCCCGCGAGTTGGCCGCGCCCTCTGATATTCTGGTGGTGGCGCAGGGCTGAGGTAATCCGTGGACCTAAACCTAGACACGCTGAAGCGCGAGATCCTCGAATATCTGGAAACGGCCGGCTTCGCCGTTTTCCGCAGCAGCCCGGGCGGGCTGGAGGGCCTCCCCATGGTGCTCTGGGATGTGGAACACCATCCCGACTATCAGGCGTTTCTGGATGTCGCGCGCAAAGCGGGAGCCACTCTGATCCTGTTTGCCGCGGCGGAATTCGAGAGCGCCGATCTCGACGAACTGGCCGAACAACTCGACGACTGCGAACTCACCCGGGAAGAGCGGCGCGAGTACGAAGGACGAATCCGCGAACTGCGCATCTTCGAGGGCGTGACCTGTTCGCTCGAACTCGCATTTGACCATCATTCCCGCCTGTACGTGTACGAAGTGCAACCCGACTGGTACGAGGAGTTTCTGAACCTGGAAGAAGAGATCAATTCGCGGTTCAGCGATGAAAACGATCTCGAACAGGGCGGCGACTCTCTGGGCGGGTATTTTTCCAAGAACTGACGGAGCGATGGCGAAACCCGCCCGCTGGACGCTACCCGCGCCGAATCCCCGCGCGGTCGGCGTCTTGTCGGCCGCGCTGGGTGTCGGCAAACCCGTCGCGCAAGTGCTGGTGAACCGCGGGCTCGCCGCTCCGGAAGACGCCCGGCGTTTTCTGGCGCCCTCGCTCGACCAGCTCTGCGATCCCTTCCTGATGCGAGACATGGACCGCGCGCTCGACCGGCTGCGGCGTGCCATCCGCGGCCGGGAGCGCATCCTTCTTTACGGCGACTACGATGTCGATGGCACCAGTTCCGTGGTGCTGCTCACCAAGGCGATTGAAATGGCCGGCGGATCCGCGAGTTATTATGTCCCGCACCGCCTCAAGGAAGGTTACGGGATGCGGCCCGAGGTGGTGGAACGCGCTGCCGAAACCGGCGTGACCCTGATTGTGAGCGTTGACACCGGCATCCGCGCCGGCGAAGTGGTGGCGCGCGCCAACGAACTCGGAATCGATGTGATCGTCACCGATCATCATTTGCCGGAAGCCGCGCTTCCGCCCGCGGCCGCCGTGCTGAATCCGAACCGGACTGACTGCGGCTATCCGGAGAAGCACCTGTGCGGCGCCGGCGTGGCGTTCAAGCTGGTGCAGGCATTATTGAACAGCCTCGATTGGCCGGCGGAGAAACGGCAACGCGTGACCGAGTCATTTTTGAAACTCGTCGCCATCGCGACCGTCGCGGATGTCGTCCCCCTCACGGGCGAGAATCGGGTCATCGTCAAGCACGGGCTCGCCGGGCTGGATGCCGTGCGCAATCCCGGCCTGCGGGCGCTGCTCGACGTAGCCGGCTTTAGCGGCGGCCGCGCGCCGGATTCGCGGCAGGTGGCATTTCAGATCGCCCCCCGTTTGAACGCCGCCGGACGGATGGATACCGCCCGGGCAGTCATCGAACTGTTCCTGACCGCGGATCTGGCACGCGCGCGCGAACTGGCGCGGACGCTTCACGATCGAAATGCCGAACGCCAGCAGGTGGAAGCGGAGATTCGGGAAGCCTGCGAACGGGTGGAAGTCGACGAGGCCGCGGCGGCGGTGGTGTACTATGCCGAGAATTGGCACCGCGGCGTGCTCGGCATCGTCGCCAGCCGGATGGTCGAGCGGCTGCATCGCCCGGTGTTCGTGCTCGGCCGCAATCCCGAAGACGGGCTCGCCCAGGGCTCCGGACGCAGCATTCCCGGCTTCCATCTGCTGGCGGCGCTCGAAAGCATGGCCGATCTGTTCGTGCGCTTCGGCGGGCACGAACACGCCGCCGGGGTGACGCTCGCGGCGGATCGGGTGGAGGAATTCCGTTCCCGCTTCAATGCGTACGCGGCGGCGCGGCTGAAACCGGAAGACCTGCGGCGCGAACTGCGCGTCGACGGGCTGATCGATTTCAGCGAGATCACGGATCGCGCGGCCGCGGAGATTTTCCAGCTGGCGCCGTTCGGGCACGGCCATCCGGTGCCGTTATTCGCCGCGTTGGATGCCGAAGTGGCCGGCCCGCCGTCGCCCTGGAATGAGAAGCACCTGCGGGTGATGTTGCGACAGGGAGGCCGTTGCCTGGCCTTGAAGGCCTGGAACTTTGGGCCGCGCGTCAGCGAGTTGGCGGCCGGGGCGCGGGTGGACGCCGTTGTTTCTATCGAAGAGGACTCGTATGCGGCTGCCCGAGGATACCCCGGCTGGGCCGCCGTGCTGCGCGACGTCCGCCCCGCGGGCGCTTCCGAGACCGCGGCGGCGACGGTCTGACTCCGGCGCTCGGGTTGCGCCGGCGGAAGGATTGACACGGCCCACTGCTTGTGCTCCTCTCATCCTCATGAGGACGCTGGCGCGGGATGTGCGGCATGGCTGGCGGCTGTTCGCCAGGAACCCCGGATTCACGGCGGTCGCGGTTCTTTCCATCGCGTTGGGCACAGGCGCCAACACGGCCATGTTCAGCGCTGCCGATGGCCTGGTGTTGCGGCCGTTGCCGATTGCGCATCCGAATGAACTCTTGCGCGTGGGCGCGGATATCGCGGCGGGCGATTTCCGGCGGCTGCTGGCCTCGTATCCCGATTACCAGGATCTCCGCGAACGCAGCACCAGCTTTGCCAGCCTGACCGCATTTTCGCGTTTCGCGGCCGGAATCGCCATGGCGCGCGGCGCGCCTGTCCAGGTGAAGACCGGCATGGCGGTGAGCGCAAATTTCTTCGACGTGGTGGGAGTACCGCCCGTGCTCGGGCGAGCATTCCTCGCGGAAGAAGATCGCGTTCCCGGCCGGGACGCGGTTACCGTGCTGAGCCACGATCTCTGGCAACAACTTGGGGCGGACCCGGCGATTCTGGGCCGCACCCTTCGCATTTCCGGAATCGAATTCCAGGTGATCGGGGTAACGCCACCCAATTTCGTTGGTCCCGACAGGAACTACCGCGTGGCGTTTTATGTGCCGATGATGATGCGGCCGCGGGTGGGAGGCGATCCAGAGATTCTGAAAAAGCGGGAGCTCCTGACGATCGCGGTGCGCGGGCGGTTGAAGCCCGAGATCACGCGGGCCCGTGCACAAGCGGAGCTGGACCATCTATCTCGCGATCTGGAGCGGGCCTACCCGGAGTCGAACCGCAACCGCCGGCTGCTGGTCCGCACCGAGTTGGAGTCCATGCTTCTGGAGAATCGCGTGTACACCGGGGTGGCCGCGATTCTTTCGGTTCTCGCCGCCGGTGTGCTGGTTGTAGCCTGCGCCAACGTGGCAGGCTTGCTCGCCAGTCGCGCTCCGCTGCGAGCGCGGGAGATCGCGCTGCGCCAGGCGATCGGCGCCGGCCGGTTTCGCCTGATTCGCCAGCTGCTCACCGAAAGCCTCATGATTGCTGTCGCAGGAACTCTGCTGGGCTTGCCGCTGGCCTGGGTGGGAATCTCGCTGCTGAGACAGATCCAGTTTCCGAGCGATCTGCTATACGTGCCGGAAATTGTTCTGAACGAGCGTGCCCTGGTTTTCAGCCTGGCGATCGCGATCCTAAGCACCGTTCTGTTTGGACTGCTCCCCTCCATCCAGACCACGCGCGCCGATTTGACGACCGCGCTGAAGACCGCCGGGGCGCAGCCGCGCAGCAGCGGCCATCTTTGGGGACGCAATTTCCTCGTCGGCGCGCAAGTCGCGATTTCACTGGTGCTGCTCACGGTGGCCGCCTTTGTTTACGACGCGGCAGGGGGCGAACTGCGCGGCGCCATGGGATTCCGCGCCAACCGCCTGCTCATGATGACGGTGAATCCGGCGCTGGCTCACTACAGCCGGGCTGACACCGAAAGATTCTTCGAGCGCCTGTTGGAGCGGGTCCGGAGGACGGCCGGGGTGAAATCGGCGACGGTGTCGACCACCATCCCCATCGGATTCGTGAACACGATCTGGATCGCCCCGGAAGGGTATCGCTTCCCCTTCGGGAAGACCAGTGCGAATTCGTATTCAGGGAATGTAGACGAGAGCTACTTCGAAACGTTCGGCATCCCCATCGTGCGCGGGCGGGGATTTCTGTCTACCGACGGTACGGATGCGCCGCCGGTTGCCGTGGTGAACGAAGTGCTTGCGGCGCGGTATTGGCCGGGACAGAATCCGGTGGGCAAGCGCTTTCGCCTGGATGAGCCGGGCTCGCCTTGGATCGAGGTCGTGGGAGTGGCGCGGACCAGCCGCTATCTCTTCATTGGCGAGCCGCCCACCGATTTTGTGTATCTGCCATTCCGGCAGCATCCCGTTTGGGACATGACGCTCACGGCCCAATCGACGGGCGACTCTGCCAGCCTGATCGCGCCCCTACGGGAGGCGGTGCGCAGCCTGGATCCGGACGTTCCGGTGTACGACATTCACACCATGGAGAACTACTTCGAGGCGCGCGCCGCCCGCATCGTGCGGGTGCTGCTGGCGATCGTCGGCGGCATGGGAGTGATGGGAATGGCGCTGGCGATGGCGGGCTTATACGGGCTGATGTCTTACATGGTGGCGCGGCGCACGCGCGAAATCGGCATCCGCATGGCGGTCGGCGCCGGGCGCGCGACTGTGCTCCGGGGTGTGCTGGCGCAGGGGCTGGTTCCTGCGGCCGCGGGGGTGCTGGCGGGATTGGCGCTCAGCGCCGGCACCGGACGCCTGCTGGCGGCGTCCTTCCCGCTTTCGGCACAGATCAGGCCCGCCCTCTACGGCACGCTCGCTCCCATTCTGTTATTGGTGGCGGCCCTCGCCGCGTTCGTGCCCGCGCACTACGCCTCCCGAATCGATCCGATGGCCGCGTTGCGCGAAGAGTGATACCCCGCGACGGCTTGCCGCGAGTCCGTCGGAGCCGATCCTGACCAGCGGCACTCTTCGTCTCGGCAGGTTTGACATCTCCTTCCCGCCCGCGATAACATACCGACCAACGCTCTTCCCTGCTGGAGGCTAGAAACAAATGAGATTCAAGCTGTTGGTCACCCTGGTCGCGGGTCTCGCCGCGCTCGGAACGGCTCCGGCCTGGGCGCATCATTCCTTCGCGGCCGAGTACGATTCCAATCAGTTGATCACGCTGAAAGGAACCATCAGCAAGGTCGAGTGGACCAACCCGCACACGTACGTGTATCTCGACGTCAAGGATGCCAGCGGAAAAGTCACCACCTGGGCCCTCGAAGGCTACCCGCCGAACACTCTGAAGCGCACCGGATTCAGCCGGGAACTTTTGAAAATCGGCGACGAGATTACGGCCACCGCCTATAAATCGAAGGATGGGAGCAATACGGGGGCGGGCCGTGAGTTCACGTTCCCGGACGGCTCGAAAAAGTTCCTCGGGCCGAAGGGCAATTGAGCGGGAGGCCGGCGTGAACACCCGATCAGCAGTTTGCATCTCGTCCGTGGCGCTCGCAGCGTCGCTACTGGCGGTTTCCTCCCACGCGCAGAATGCTTCGCGGAACGAAGCGGCCAAGGCCTATGCGCCCGCCAAGCCGATTCCCCGCACCGCCGACGGCAAGCCGGACCTGACCGGCACCTGGCAGGCAGGCGGCGTCAGCATTAACGGCGAGCCGGGCGCGCCTCCGCTGCATCCGCTGCCTCCGACGCGGTACAGGCCGCCGGCCCGGGAGCCCATTCCGTATCAGGACTGGGTCAAGGCGAAACAGAAGACGCTCACCGTTTTGGATGATCCGACCTCGAAGTGCCTGCTGCCGGGAGTTCCACGGATTGTGAGCATGCCGATGCCGCTCGAGATCGTGCAGACTCCGAAAGAAGTCGTCATCCTGTACGAGTCGTTCCGCGCTTACCGCCGCATTCCGATCAACGATAAGCTCGAGCACCCCGACGACTTGACGCCTACCTGGATGGGCGACTCGGTCGGCCGGTGGGAAGGCGACACCTTCGTCGTGGATGTTACCGGGTTCAACGATAAGACCTGGCTGGCCGGCCTCGGCAGCATCCATACCGACAAGCTGCACGTCGTCGAGCGATACCACCTGAATGACGACGATACGCTCTCGTATACCGCAACCGTGGAGGACCCGGGCGCGCTGACCAAACCGTGGGTCACGGGCGTCGTGCTGCGGCGGCCCGTGGATGTGCGGGTCGAGGAGTACGAGTGCATCGAGAACAATCCGGATAACGATCACATCCGGAAAGCGATGGAACTGCAGAAGGCCAAGAACGAATAACTATGGACCGCCGGGCCGGAATTGCCGCCGCAGCGGCTCTGAGCTTTTATTGGACTTGCGCTTCCGCGGCCGCGCAGGAGGCGCCGGAAGCCCCGACTCTGTTGCAGGGTGGCGGCGTGCTGAACAACCGGCCTGCGCCCAGCGGGCCCGCGCCTCGTACGCGCGACGGAAAACCGGATCTGTCCGGCATCTGGAATCCCGACCGCCACTTCATCTACGACATTTCCACCGCGCTCCAGGAAGGCGAGTCGCTCCCGTTGCAGCCATGGGCCGAAGAACTCACGAAGAAGCGCATGTCGAAGGACGACCCGGAAGCGAACTGCCTGCCCACCGGAGTGCCGCGCATGGCGCCGTATCCGTGGAAGATCGTACAAACCCCCACCCTCATCGTGTTCCTCTTTGAAGGAAACATTCACAGCTATCGCCAGATCTTTCTCGATGGCCGCTCCCATCCCAAAGACCTCGATCCCACCTGGTACGGCGACTCTGTCGGCCATTGGGAGGGAGATACTCTTGTCGTCGATACGGTCGGATTCAATGACAAGTTTTGGTTTGATTTCGCCGGCCACCCGCATACGGAAAAACTGCATATAACCGAGCGGTACCGCCGTCCCGATCTGGGCCATCTCGAAAGCGAAGTCACGATTGACGATCCCGGCGCTTACACCAAGCCCTTCAAGATGTTCGGTCACTTCCCGCTGCAGACCAACACCGAAATCATGGAGTACGTCTGTAATGAGAATAACCAGGACGTGCCCCACATCGTCGGTAAAGACAACCGCAAGTAAGTAAAAAATTCCCGTCCCTCCCGTATTATTTCGCACGAAAAGACCTGGTTTCGTGTAGAATGGTATCGATTTGTACCCCAGGAATACTCGCAGGGACTTCCTCAGGACTCTCGCTCTCGGCGGTTTGGCCATGACAGGCACCAAGCTTGCGCCGGCACAGGAATTTGGCGCGCCCGGCGTCCACGAAGACTTGCTCGATGCGATCGAGCGGCGCGGCTGCCTTTATTTCTACGAGATGGCGGATCCGATCACCGGGCTGGTGCGCGATCGCGCCGTTCCCGATCAGCCGTATGCGCCCGGTCCCGCCAGCATCGCGGCCACCGGTTTCGGCCTGAGCGCGCTGGCTGTCGCCGACCAGCGCGGCTACCTCGATCACGAAATGATCCGCGACCGCGTCCGCCGCACCCTGCAGTTCCTGTGCGAGGGCGCCGAACAGGAGCATGGCTTCTTCTATCATTTCCTGGACTCGGCGACCGGCAAACGGATCTGGAAGAGCGAAGCGTCGTCGATCGATACCGGCTGGCTGCTCTGCGGCGTCCTGCACGCCAAGGCATACTGGGACGAGCCGGAAATCAAAAAGCTCGCATCCCGCCTGCTCGATCAGGCCGACTGGCATTGGATGCTCAACGGCGGCCAGTTGCTCTCGCACGGTTGGGTGCCCGAGAGCGGGTTCCTGCCGTACCGCTGGGACGCCTACTCCGAGCTGCTGGCGATGTACCTGCTCGCGCTCTCTTCCGCCACGCATCCCATTTCGCCCGCATCCTGGAACGAATGGAAGCGGCCGATGCGCGATTTCCAGGGGATCTTTTACATCGATTCCACCGCGCCGCTGTTCGTGCATCAATACTCGCACGCCTGGTTCGATTTTCGCGACCGCTGGGACGCCTACGCCAACTACTTTCACAATTCACAGCGAGCCACCCAGGCGCACCGCCTGTATTGCATGACGTTGTCGAAGCAGTATCCCTGGTATGGTCCCGACATGTGGGGCGTCACCGCCTCGGATTCGCCGCAGGGGTACCGGGTATGGGGGTCGTTCAGCAATCCTCCCGATGGAACGTTAGTCCCGTGTGCCGCCGGCGGCTCCATCGCCTTCCTGCCGCAGACCTGCGGCTCGGTCCTGCAGAACATGAAAGACGAATACGGCGACCACGTCTGGTGCCGCTATGGTTTTCGCGATGCCTTCCATCCCAAGGAAGGCTGGTATAGCCCCGATGTCATCGGCATCGATCTCGGCATCATGGTTCTGATGGCCGAGAACGCCCGCCATGCCTCGGTGTGGAAAGCCGTCATGTCCACACCCGAAGCTCAACGCGGAATGAAACTGGCCGGCCTGCGCTCTCTGTAGCGCGCTCAGATCATTGCCTGAGTTTTCGGATTGTTGACAAAAAAGAGCATACCGTCTTATTCTTAGTTACTAGCCACCAATTTGCTTTGCGCGGTTTCGGCCGGGCCTTGAACGGAACCGCAATGCGGAGGCGTTCAGGCTGGGTCAACGCCTCCCCAACAGCGTTCTAACGTCTTCCCGCACCGGGGAAGAGTTTCACAGGAGTGCTCGATGAAGAAGCCGCCGGCGCCAGCGGCTCATTCCGCACGCACTATCACGGTCCTGTGCGTGGACCCGGTTCGTGAAGATCATGCGGCCCTGGAAGCGATTTTCCGCGGTTCGCCCTGGATCTTCTGTCCCGATTCCATTTGGGCGCTGCGCGCCTGCGAGAGCTTGCGCTCAGCCTCTATCCTCTTGTGCTCCGGGCAGTTCCCGTTAATTCTGTGCGAGTACGATTTACGTCCTGGGACGTGGCGCGAATTGCTCGCATTGGTCGAGCCCCTTCCCGACCCCCCCTTGGTGATCGTGACTTCGCGGGTTGCCGACGAACGCCTGTGGGCCGAAGCTCTCAATCTCGGCGCGTACGATGTCCTCGCCAAGCCCTTTGATCGCACCGAGGTGACGCGCGTCCTCAGCATGGCATGGATGCATTGGACCGACCAGTACCGCGGCGGCGGCACGCCGAAGCGGGTGGCCGCGGGAGGTGCGCTGTAACCGCCGGATAGAATCGCGCGAAAAGAAATCACGATCCGGTTCACAAAAATCTTTTACTGATTTCAAAGGAACTTGGCCATCTCTTTCACGAGTAGCCGCTCCCCGTCTGCTACAACGATGGCAGAAGAGGTCCGCTGCGGAGTAGGGGATCTCAGGAGCCGGAAACCGCAGGCATCGGGAGATCGCCTGTGGAGGAAACGAACATGCAGTTCAATGACGATCTGAAAAAGCAGATCCTCATCGTGGAAGATGAAGGACTGATTGCCGCGGATATTCAAAAGCGGTTGCAGCGGCTGGGCTATGCGGTTCCCGCCATCGCGCGCACCGGAGAAGAGGCGCTGCAAATCGTTCGCTCCGAGCCATTCGACCTGGTCTTAATGGACATCCGCCTGAAGGGCGGCATGGACGGCATTGCCACTGCCGCGGCACTGAAATCTGCGTGCGAAATGCCCGTTGTTTACATCACGGCCCATGCCGATCAGGAAACCATCCATCGCGCGAAACTGACCGAGCCGTTCGGCTACGTGCTCAAGCCGATCGGGGACGGCGACCTGCGCAGCGCGGTTGAAATCGCGCTTTACAAGCACGAAATGGAGCGCCGCCTGCGCAATAGCGAGGCTTGGCTTTCGACTACCCTGCGCAGCATCGGGGAGGGCGTCATCGCCACCAACACGATCGGCGAAATCGTCTTCATCAATCCGGTCGCCGAGCAACTCACCGGCTGGCTAGCCCATGAAGCGCATGGCGTGCCGCTCATGGATGTCCTCGGCTTGTACGAGGAGTTGACCACGCGCCCGGCCAGAAATCCGACCTTTGATCTGCTTCCCGGGGAAACCAAAGTTTATAGCCTGGTCCCGCGCACCGGAAAGCAGACGCTGGTCGAGATCGGCTGCTTTGAAAACCGTTCCGCCGACGAGGTGCTCGGCGCCATTATCACCATCCGCGACATCAGCGCCCGCCGCGATTTGGAGAACCAGCTGTTGCAGTCGCAAAGGATGGAGGCGGTCGCCAACCTGGCGGGCGGCCTGGCCCACGACTTCAATAATCAGCTCACCATCATTCTGGGATTCGCCCAGGAGCTTTCCGAGCGGCTTTCCAGCCCGGAAAAGGAGCAGGCGCTCGAAATCAAGCACTCCGCCTCCATGGCCAGCGCCATCACGCAGCAGCTGCTCACGTTGAGCCGCCGCGATCTCATCCATCTGGAAGTAGTGAACATCAACGAAGTAATCTGCGAGCTGCAGCCGATGATCTCCCGCAGCTTGGGCAAGACCAGAACGCTGGCTACGGCTCTCGGTTCGCCGGTCGGATTCGTCCGCGCCGACCGCAACCAACTGAAGCAGATGCTGCTCAACCTCGCGCTGAATGCGCGCGACGCCATGCCCACCGGCGGGGAGCTGCGGATCGAAAGCTCCAGCACCGAAATCGAAGACGGGACGGCGGCGGCCCGCTTTTGCCGGCCTGGCTTCTACGTCAAGCTTCGCATCATCGATTCCGGCCAGGGAATGGATCCCGAGACCCTCTGCCATATCTTCGAACCGTTCTTCACCACCAAGAAACCCGGCTTCGGAACCGGCCTGGGCTTGTCGATTGTCCATGGAATCGTGGCGCAGAGCGGAGGACACATCACGGCGGCGAGCGAGGTCGGCAAAGGCACCACCTTCGAGATCCTGCTGCCCTGCCTGGGGACGTTCCAATCGGTGCGCGAGGTGACGGGTGCGGATCTCCCCGGCAGCGAGGCTGTCCCTACGGTCTTGCTGGTGGAAGATGAAGACGGCGTCCGCCGGCTGATGCACAACTATCTCGAGCGCGAAGGCTACCAGCTGCTGGAAGCCCGGACCGCGGAGGAAGCCGAATCCATCGCCGAGGTCTACGAAGAGCCGATTCACGTTCTGGTGACCGACGTGGTGATGCCCGGAATCAGCGGCCCGCAGCTGGCCGAACGGATCAAGCTGCTCCGGCCCGACATGAAAGTGCTGTTTGTTTCCGGATACCGTCACGACGTTCTGGAACTGGAAGGGCTGCGGCCGGACATGACCGTCCTCGCCAAACCATTCGTCGCCTCGGAGCTGCTGCGGCGGGTGCGCCAGCTGTTGACTCAGGGAACTCACGCGGCGCACTGACAGGTCTTACGCCGCGCCCGATTCCTCGTCGTCCGGCTTCGTGCCGTGCAGCACGAGATCGTTGAAGATAATCAGCACCTTGGCGTATTTCTCCAACGCCAGGGTTTCGGCGCGGAGGGCGCGCTGATAAGCGTAGTGGGCGTCGGGCGAAGGAATTTGCCGGGACCGCAGCTCCTCCCGCCGCTCCCGAACCTGGGCGCGGGCCGACGCCAGGTTCTCTTCCGCTTGCCGCAGCCGCTGCTTCCAGAGCGCGGTCAGCTCTTTCAGCGCGGGTCGATCGCTCCTCATCACGCCCCCTGCCGGGCAAAGGTCAGCGCAAAACAGGCGCCGGGGCCTCCGCGGTACTCGAGAGTTCCATTTAACTGCGTACTGAGGATGTCCACGATCCGCAGCCCGAGAGTCATCGACTGTTTCCAATCGAATCCAGGCGGCAGCCCCACCCCGTTGTCCGCGACCGATAAGGTCACGCGCCCCGTGTTCGAATGCAGCGATACCACGATCTCGCCCGAACCCGTCTCCGGAAACGCGTACTTCAAGGAATTGGTCAGCAGCTCGTTCAGAATCAGACCGCAGGGAATCGCCTGATCGATTCCCAGCGGCACCGGTTCCAGCTCCAGGCGCAGGTGGATCGAGCTCGAATGGATGCTGTAGGCGGCCAGCAACTCCGTCGTGAGACTCTCGACGTATTCCTGAAAATCAAGCTGGTCCGGACGCTCGCGGTTGTAGAGCTGCTCGTGCACCAGAGCCATCGAGCGCACCCGCCGCTGGCTTTCATCGAGCGCGCGCTGCGCCGGCTCCGGCAGCCCGTCCGCCTGCATGTGGAGCAGGCTGGAAATGATCTGCAGATTGTTCTTGACCCGATGGTGCACTTCCTGCAGGAGAATCTCGGTCGCGCGCAGGGCTTTCGCCAGCGCCTCTTCGTGCGCGTCCCGCTGCAGCCGGACGTGCAGAATCGGCGCCAGGTAGTCGGCCGCCCGCTCCAGGAACTCGCGGTCCTGCGCGTTGTAGTCCGCGCCTTTATCGGCCACTTCGAAGAGCCCGACCAGTTCGCCGCGGTCCAGTAAAGGCACGGCGAGCACACGCCGCGCGGCGCCCGCCAGTTCCTGCGACGGCTCGTTGAACAGCAGAGGGCGTTTTTCGAGGAGCGCCCTGCCCCAAATCGCAGTCCACTCGCGCGGCGGAAAACGCCCGCCGCGCAGTTCCTCGATTCCGGCCTCGCCCATCCGCGCGGTCCGCGGGCAGTGGAAGGCGCCCTCGCGATCGAGGTAGCCGAAGGCCGCCTGACGGCTCTGCATGAACTCCAGCATCGCCCGCAGCACGCCGCCATTCACCTCCTGGCCGGGCCCGGTGAGGAACGCGTTGGCGATTTCGTTCTTGAACTCCAGCTCCCGTTCGGTCTGCCGCAGCGATTCCTCGATCCGCTTGCGTTCGATGCTGTAGCGGAGCACGCGCATCAGCAGACCTCCGCTGAGATCGCTTTTCAGCAGGTAGTCCGCCGCGCCTTCCGAAATGGTCTCCAGAGCCATGTCGATGTCGTCCATGCCGGTCAGGATGATGATCGGGACGGCGCCCGCTCTCGTGTGCATCCGCCGGAATGTGGCCATCCCCTTGCTGTCGGGAAGCTTCAGATCGAGGATTACAATGTCGGGAGCCTCCGCCTCCAGATCCTCGAGCGCGGTGGCGATGCGGTCGGCCCGTTTCACCTGCACCTGCCGGCCGGCCGCCTGGCGCAGCAGTTCCTGGATCAACCGCGCATCCGACGGGCTGTCTTCCACCAGCAGCGTTCTGATTGGCATACTCTCTCCGGGCCTCTCATCGGGGCGGCAGCTTCACGATTCCCGCCCAGAAGTCCTCGATGGCTTTGACCACCGCGACGAAATCCTCCAGTTCCAGCGGCTTGGTCACGTAGCAATTCGCGTGCAGTTCGTAGCTCCGCACGATGTCCTCCTCCGCCATCGAGCTGGTGACGATCACGACCGGGATGCGCTTGAGATCGGGATCCTGCTTGATCTCGGCCAGAACCGCCCGCCCGTTTTTTCGCGGCAGGTTGAGGTCCAGCAGGATCAGGTCGGGCCGCGGCGCGCCCGCGTGGCGGCCCTGCTTGCGCAGAATGGCGAGGGCTTCCATTCCGTCGTTGGCCACCTCGATCCGGTGGATGAGCTTCGTGTAGCGGAGCGCCTCGCGCGTCAGCCGCACATCCGCGGCGCTGTCTTCCACCAGCAGCACGTCGATCGCATGAGCCACTACGGCGTCGGCCGCCATCGCTATTCCCTTTCCGCGGCGCGCACCGTGAAGCAGAACGTGGAGCCGCCCCCCGGGCTGGGCTCCACCCAGATCCTGCCGCCATGGCGTTCCACGATCTTTTTCGCGATCGCCAGGCCCACGCCGGTGCCGGGGTACTCGGCGCTGGTATGCAGACGGCGAAACACCTCGAAAATGTCGTCCGCGAATTGCGGAGGAATGCCGATCCCGTTATCGCGCACCGAAAAGCGCCAGGCGCCCGGAATCGGGTCCGCCGAGACGTGCACGCACGGCGGCTCGGTCCCATGAAATTTCAAGGCATTGCCGATCAGGTTTTGAAACAGCTGCCCGAGCTGCGTCTCATCGGCTTCCACGACCGGGAGCGGGTCGTGCGTGACGTGCCCGCCCGTGTCTTCGAGCGCGGCCGACAGATCCGCGAGCACATTCTGCAAAACCGTTTCGCAGTCCGTGGCGGCGAACGGCCTGCCGCGCGTGCCGATTCGCGAGTAGGCGAGCAGATCGTGGATCAACCGCTGCGCCCGGCGCGCGCCGTCCACCGCAAACGCAATGAACTCGTCGGCGTCGGAATCCAGGCGCTCCTGGTACCGTTCCGCCAGCAGCTTGGTGAAACTCGCCACCGCGCGCAGCGGCTCCTGGAGGTCATGCGAGGCCACATAGGCGAACTGCTGCAACTCCGCATTGGACCGCGCCAGTTCGGCGGCCTGGCGCGCCAGCTCTGCTTCGGAGCGCTTGAGCTCGGTGACGTCGCGGGCGATCGCGGAGGCCCCTTCCACCCGCCCTTCCAGGTCGCGCAGCGGGGAGACCGTGAGCGAGACCTGGATCCGCCGGCCGTCCTTGCAGACGCGCTCGGTTTCGTACCGCTCGACCGATTCTCCGCGGCCGATCTTCTGGAGAATGTCGAGCGCTTCGCCGGCGCGTTCGGGCGGGCACAAGATCGAAATGGATCGTCCGATCGTTTCCTCGGCGGAATACCCGTATAATCTCTCGGCGCCGTGATTCCAGCTCAAAATCGTGCCGTCCAGGTCCTTGCCGATGATGGCGTCCTCGGTGGAGTCCACGATCGAAGCCAGGTACGCCCGCAGTTCCTCCGTCTTCTTCCGCTCCGTGACGTCGCTGGCGACCAGGCAGATGCCCCGCTCTTGTTCCAGATTGACCGGGCACATCGAGAGATCCGCCCAGACGACGGTTCCTCCGCGCGGCAGCAGCGGCACGATTCCGGCGCAGCGTTCTTGCAGCGCCCGGTCGAGCAGAGGCTGCAGCCGGTCCTGATAATCGGGCGCCAGCAGCGAGAACAGCGAGGCCCCGATCACCTGCTCCAGCGGCATCTGCAGCATTTGCGCGAATCGCGAGTTGCTGTACGCGATGGTGCCGTCCCGGAGCAGCGTCACCGCCCCTTCGCTCATGGTCTCCACGAAGATGCGGTACGGCTGCTCGGCGCCTTTCAACACGTAGACCTGATCGCCGTCCGGTCCATCCACGACCACGGCGTCGACTTCCCCCGTGCGAATGGCCCGCAGCGTCGCGTTCGTTTCATCGAGCTGGCGCCGCAGCTCTTCCACTTGCTGCGACAGGCTGGGTTTGCTCATGCTGCTTCTCCGACTGGCCTTGGGTCAGGCCGGAGGCCGCCGGCGGCTCGGCTTGAGATCGAGCCCGAACAGCTTGCCTCCCACGCCGGATAGATCGCCGATGAAACGCTGCATCGGCGCCGGCAGGAGTTTGATCAGTGTCGGCGTCGCGATGATCTGCTCGCCTTTGGCCAGCGCCGGCCGCTGGAAGATATCGATCACCTCCAGCTCAAACCGGCCTTTCAGATGCTCCTCGCACAGGTGTTTCAGGTTCGTGATCGCGCGTGTCGAGGTGGGGGTGAACCCGGTGACGTACAGCCGCAGCAGGTAGTGCTGCTTCGCCTCGTCGCGGAGCCGGCGCTCGTAGAAGCGCGTTTCGTCGCGGATCTCTGGTTCCATCGTCATCCCTCTCTCGGGACCAAATCGAGCCCCACCAGCACCTTCTCGGTGTTGGAGAGATTCCCAATGATCTTGCGGACCGGCACCGGCAGTTTCCGCACCAGTGTCGGGATGGCGAAGATCTGGTCGCCTCGCGCGAGCTGCGGGTTCCGCACCAGGTCGATCACCTGAATGCGATACTTCCCCTCCAGGTGCGTCTCGCAGAGCTGTTTGAGATTGGCGAACGCCCGCAGGCAGTTGGGCGTTTGGCCGGCGACGTACAACCGAAGCTCCCAAAAATCCCGATTGCAGGCCTGCGTTGCGCGTTTCGGCCGCGCGCGGCCGGATACCACCACCATTTTCATCCTCCTTCCGTCGTGGAGCAGGCTGCCAGCCTGCCGGTTACGCGGTGTCGGCCCTTGTGCCGGCTTTCCTGTTTCTTAGTGGACAAGAGCGCCTCCCAGCGGCGCGGCGCTGTTTTTGTCGGCCATGCGGCTGCGCGAGAGGTTCAATCGGGCCCGGGCGGACGCCTTCTCCCGTATCCCTGCCGCCAGCGCCAGCCGCTTTAACTCTTCCTCGGCCGCCTTCACCTGAATCCGCAGCGCCGCAATCTGAGCGGTTGCCGCCGCGCGGCGCTCCTCCGCCTGAGCCCGCTGCGCCGCCACTTCCTGCCGGCGCAGCGCCTCCTCCGCCTGCTCGCGCGCCATTTGCGCGATGCGCGCCGATCCGGTCAAGGCCGTCCCGGAACCGGTGTAAACGTCGATCAGTTGAATCCCTGTTCCGGAAAGCACAAACTCGCGCACCTGGTTGGAGTGCGCCATGCCGCGCGATTTCAGGATGTACAGCCCGCGATTGCGCTCCCCGTTGCTCTCCAGGTTCCTTACCAGGATCCAGGTATCCATCAGGGAGGAAATGCCGACTTCCGATTGCTCTTCGGCGTCGCCGCCGCTGGTCAGGCTCGTCGCCAGCAGCGTAATTTGCCGATCCTTGAAGAAATCGATCAGGCGAGCCAGCACGGAGCGGACTTCGGGAACCGTGCCCACGGTCGTCAGGTTCGTCACCGGATCGAGCACCACGGCGGCCGGTTTGAACCTCTCCGCCGCGTCGTGAATGGCGGCCAGATGCGACTCCAGCCCCTGGCAGGTCGGGCGGGCCGCGTGGAACCGGAGCAGGCCTTCCCTGACGAAGCGTTCCAGGTGAAACCCGACCGATCGCATGTTGCGCTGGATCTGGCTGGCGGATTCCTCCAGCGCCAGATAAAGGCACCGTTCCCGGCGCTGGCAGGCCGCCACCGCGAAGGCCACCGCCAGCGTGCTCTTTCCCGTTCCCGCGGCTCCCGAGACCAGAACGCTGCTGCCGCGATAGTATCCCTGCCCGCCCAGCAGCGCATCGAGCCGCGGGACGCCGGAAGAAATCCGCTTCGTGCTCGCCTCGTGCTGCAGCCCCAGCGACGTGATCGGCGCCACCGACAAGCCTTCGTTGGTGATTAGGAATGGGTACTCATTGGCGCCGTGCGCGGAGCCCCGGTATTTCACCACCCGCAGCCGGCGCGTGGAAACCTGGTCGGCCACCCGGTTGTCGAGCACGATCACGCAATCCGCCACGTACTCTTCGAGGCCGAAGCGCGTCAGCGTATCGATGCCGCGCTCGCCGGTCACCACCGCGGTCACTTGCTTCTCTTTCAGCCAGCGGAACAGCCGCCGGAGCTCCGCCCGGACGATGCCGTGATTGGTCAGGCACGCGAACAGCACTTCAACGGTGTCGAGGACCACGCGCCTGGCGTGAATTGCATCGATGGCCGCGCCGATCCGGATGAACAGCCCCTCCAGGTCGTACTCCCCGGTCTCTTCGATCTCATGCCGCTCTATCCGGATATATTCGGTCCGCAGTTTCTTTTGTGCGCTCAGGCGGTGGAGGTCGAAGCCCAACGTGGCGGTGTTTTGGACGAGCTCTTCTTCCGTCTCTTCAAAGGCAAAGAAGACTCCCGGTTCGCCATACCGGACCGCGCCTCTTACCAGGAACTCCATGCCCAGGAGCGTTTTGCCGCTGCCCGGGCTTCCGCACACCAGCGTGGGACGGTTGCGGGGCAGACCCCCGCCGGTGATTTCATCGAGCCCGCGGATGCCGGTCGGCGCTTTGTCCAGCGCTCGCGGCGCGGACCGCGGCTTTCCATTCTTCATCGGAACGCCTCTCAGGTGGGCCCACGGGCGTCATGCCGCGTCGGCGGGTTGAGGTCGCGGATCTCGCCTCCTCGGATCAGGAGTGCGTCTCTGCGCGAATCGGGGGTGTACGAGGATGGCGCCTCACCCCCGCGAAGAGAAGACGAGTCCCAGGGTTTCGCGATCTAATTCTCTCATAGGTATTTTCGCGAAACAATTCAGGAAAATGTGCGGGGGCGCGTAAATGGCTGATGGAAAACGGCAATCATTCTCAGGAAGAATTTCTTTTCGGCCTGTGACTCAGGATTCCGTTTCCAGAATGGCGAGCGGGATTTCCGTGGTACCGTTGTCCGCCAGCGATCCGATCAGGCGAACCCCGTAGGCGTATCCCTTCTCGAACGCTTCCAGATTGAGGTTTCGCAGCGACGGCGGAACGGAATCGGCCACGGCTTTCCTCAATGCTTCGGCGTCCAGCAGGTTCGTCACCGCCCCGAAGAATCCCACCATCACCACGTTCAGCACTACCTTGCGTCCCAGTTCCTCGGCCAGCCGGGTGGCCGGAACGCTGAAGACGCGCGCGCCGGCGGGAATCCGGTCAACGCGCACGAGGTCCTGTTCAATGATCAGGATGCCGCCGTGTTTCAGTTCGGGCGTGAAGCGCGTGTAGGCCTCCTGCGAGAGCACCACGAGGACGTCCGGCTGCGTGACGTAGGGGTAGAGGATGGGCTCGGTCGAAAGGATCACCTGGGCGCTCGAGGAGCCGCCGCGGGCCTCCGGGCCGAAGCTCTGCGTCATGGTGGCGTAGCCGCCCTGGAATAGCGCCGCGGCCTTCCCCACGATGGCCGCCGCCAGGATCACTCCCTGGCCGCCGAAACCGGCAATCCGGATCTCGGTTAAAGGCTGCATACCACCTCCGGCTCCGCATAGCGCGAGCCCAGCGATTCGTGCAGCTGGGTGCGCATCAGCTCGAGATAATCGGGCCGGTCGCGGTCGACAAACTTGCCGACCACGATCTCGCCCGATTTCGTCAGCCCGCATTCGTTCGTCGGCGCGCCGTTCCGGATCTTGCTCGCCTCTTTGTAGTACTTCATGGCGTCCAACCCATCCCCCATCTTGTTCCGCCGCTGGTACAGCGTCGGGCAGGGCGAGAGGATCTCGATGAAACAGAATCCTTTCTTTTTCAGAACTTCGCCCATCGAGCGCGCCAGCTGGGTGACGTGATACGTAGTCCAGCGCGCCACATACGAAGCGCCCGCGGCCTCCGCCAATGCCACCAGGTTGAAGGACGGTTCGAACGCGCCGTAGGGCGCCGTCGAGGTGAGCGCGGTGCCGGGCGTGGTCGGCGCCGTCTGCCCGCCCGTCATGGCGTAAATCATGTTGTTCACGCAGATGACTTTCAAATCCATGTTGCGGCGCGCCGCGTGGATCAGATGATTGCCGCCGATGGCGAACAGATCGCCGTCGCCCGAATAAACCACCACCTGCAGCTTCGGATTGGCCAGCTTGAGCCCCGTCGCGAACGGGATCGCGCGCCCGTGCGTGGTGTGAAACGAATCAAGCCGCGCGTAGCCCGCCACGCGCCCCGTGCAACCGATCCCGGAGACGATCGCGACCTGATCGAGATCCGCTTTCGAACTCAGCAGCGCGCGCACGAAGCAGTTGACCGTCGTGCCGATCCCGCAGGCCGGACACCAGATGTGCGGCATCCGCTCCATCCGCAGGAACGGCTCAACCGGATTGCGCGCATCGGCCGGAATTTCCATTTCGATTTCGATCTCGTTCATAACGCCGCTGCCTCCACGATCGCTTGCAGAATCTTCTGTGGATCATGCACACTGCCGCCGGCATGCGAAACCGGAATCACCTGGGCCTGGCCGGCCGCCGCCCGTTCCACTTCGTACACCATCTGTCCCAGATTCAACTCCGGCACGACGAACGCTTTCACCCGCTGGGCCAGCTCGCGGATGCGCTCCTCCGGGAAGGGCCAGACTTGAACCAGCCGGAACTTGCCCGCGCGAATGCCGCGCTGCCGCGCCAGTTGCAGCGCGCGCTGCGCCACGCGCGAGGTGATTCCGTACGACACCACCACCAAGTCGGCGTCTTCCAGCCCGCCGGTGTCGGCCAGCGCGCGCCCGTCCGCCAGCGGCTTCAATTTATCCTGGAGGCGCCGCACCAGGCGGTCCTGCACTTCCACGTTCATGCTCGGGTAGCCGCGCTCGTCATGCGTCAGGCCGGTCACATGGAAGCGATAGCCGTCGCCCGCCTTGGTCATCTCGGGCACCAGAGTTTCATCCGGTTCGAACGGGTGGAACTCGTCAGCGGGACGCTTCGTGTACCGGCGCGGCGCGACTTCAATTTGCCCGGCATCCGGGATAACCACCTTTTCGGTCATGTGCCCGACGCATTCGTCGAGCATCATCATCACCGGCACGCGAAATTCTTCCGCCAGGTTGAACGCGCGGATCGTGAGGTCGAAGCATTCCTGCGGCGAATTCGGACAAAGCGCGATAATGCCGTAATCGCCGTGCGACCCCCAGCGGGCCTGCATCATGTCGGCCTGGGCCGGCAGCGTCGGAAGACCCGTGGACGGCCCGCCGCGCTGCACGTTCACGAAGACGCACGGCGTCTCGGTCATGGCGGCGTAGCCGATGTGCTCCATCATCAGCGAAAATCCCGGGCCGGAGGTCACCGTGAACGCCTTGGCGCCCGCCCAGACCGCGCCTTGAATCGCGATCGAGGCCGCCAGCTCATCCTCCATCTGAATGAAGATGCCGCCGACCGTCGGGATCCGGGCCGCGAAACGTTCCACCACTTCCGTGGACGGCGTGATCGGGTATCCTGCGGAAAATCGCGCACCGGCTGCGAGGGCTCCCTCACAGCACGCGTGATCCCCGTCGAGAAAATGAACACCAGTCAAAACCCCTTTGGGGTCAGCGTGCATAGCGCGCTCCAAAGATCGCAAAGTCCGGGCAGTACATGCCGCACAGGTCGCAGCCGCTGCATTTTTCCCCGGCCACGATGTAGGGCGGATGATAACCCTTAGAATTAAAAGCGGAAGACAGAGCGAGGACGTGGGTGGGGCAAAACTCAACACAAAACCCACATCCCTTGCAGCGCTCCACCGTAACCGCAACAAACCCTTTAGCCATGAGATTCCTCCCGTTCGGGTCTGGCAGAGTGCATGCACGGGATGGGCCAATAACGGTAACGAGATCCACAACTCTGAAAACGGAGGCGTAGTATCCTGACCCTGAGGATCTCGAATGGCCTTCACTGTCCCGAAAGAGGTGCGTGCCCGCTCGCAAGAGGCGTCCGCTCTCGGAGTCGCGGCCGGGTGAAACGCGCCATTCAGGCGGACGATGTCCGAGCCGCCGCCGAACGCATTCGCCCGCTGGCGCGGCGCACGCCGGTTCTGACTTCCGACGCATTCGATGCCGAGGCCGGAGTTCGCGCGTTCTTCAAGTGCGAGAACCTGCAGAACGGGGGCGCCTTCAAAATCCGCGGCGCCGCCAATCTGATCCTGTCGCTGCCGGAGGAGACGCTGCCGCGCGGCGTGCTGGCGTACTCCTCGGGGAATCATGCGCAGGCGGTGGCGATCGCCGCGCAGCACGTCGGCGCGCCCGCCACCATCGTCATGCCGGCCGACGCGCCGCGATCGAAGATGGAAGCCACGCGCGCGCGCGGCGCCCGCATCGTTACATACGACCGGTTCACCGACAGCCGCGAAGCCATCGCGGACGCCATTCAAAAAGAAAGCGGCGCCACGCTCGTGCCGCCCTTCGACCATCCCATGATCATGGCCGGGCAAGGCACGGCGGCGCTCGAACTGCTGCAGGAAACCGGTTCGCTCGACGCCCTGATCACCCCCGTCGGCGGCGGCGGCCTGCTTTCGGGATGCGCCACCATCGCCAAAGATCTTCAGCCGGAGATCCGCGTCTTCGGCGGCGAGCCGGAGGGCGCCAACGACACGTTCCTCTCTCTGCTGGCCGGCCACCGCGTAGCCGTGCAGCCGGACACCATCGCGGATGGACTGCGCTCGCCCAAGCCGGGCGAATTGACATTTCCCATCGTGCAGCAGCTCGTGGAACGCGTGGCCCTGGTCAGCGACGAGGAGATTCGCGCCGCGGTCAAATTCCTCCTCCTGCGCATGAAGATCCTGGTGGAGCCGAGCGGCGCGGTATCGGCCGCGGCCGTCCTGTTCCGGAAACTGCCGCCCGGCATCCGCACCATCGGGATTGTGCTTTCGGGTGGCAATGTGGATTTCGAGGATCTGGCGCGCTACTGAGCGTCTGCAGCTCGGACCTCCGTTGACGGCGCCCCCCAAGCGCGCTACCTTAGAATCAGACCAACGGGACCTAAATAGGAGGACGCTATGACCAAAGCACTCCAGGTGATCCCGGATGCCAGCATCTTCGACCGAGGCTGGCGTTTCCTTGTCGACCAACTCGTACAAGACGTCCCCGACGCCATCGCCGTCTGCGAGTTCAATTGCCGCGAGACGGACTGCAGCGAAGAGCGCTGGCGTTGCTGCGAACGGCGGTTGCAGGCCGTGCAGCACGCTCTCGGGAAGCCGAAGGTGGCAGCGTAGCGAGATGGTGCAGTCTTGATTCCATACGCTGTGAAACAAGGGGAAGCAATACCTCCGGGTGCCACCCGTCTCCGCCGCATATGAGCAGGCGCCTTGGCCTGGATCAATGCTCATGCCCTCCTGCACCGCTCGACACGTCAACTCGATGAAGACTATGCGCTGATCGCAATAAGGACGATGCCGTAATTCGGAACCTTACTGCCGACCTGTTCTCAGAGGGCGTGAAGGCCAGTCTTCCGCAGATCGTGCGGGAAACGGTTCAGACCGTCGAGCATCCCCTTCCCGATCATCCAGAGGGCGTGAGCATCGCGGACCTCAGCAAGGCCTTAGGACCTCGCTCCCGGCGCCATATCTCGCCGTGCGTGTTGCCGAAAAGCACGGTTATCTGATCAACGAGGAAGAGCGTCCGGGTAGGCCTGACCGTCTGAAACTGGGAAAGTCTTTGCCGGATCATACTGAGATCCTGCCGCCACCGGAGGCGCTCATGACCTGAACCGTTGCAGTGTTGCAATCGAAAATGGAGGTGTAGAAATGGCAAAAGGACAGGGGATGCCCACGCCTGAGCATCCCCTCTTGCCTTCACCTGCGGGACAATGAAACGATAACGCCCGAGGCAGGCTGATTACACCAAACAGTTGGATGCCATCATTGCGGTGCTTTCGCGCAAGGATGGGTTACCAGCCTGGGTCATTGGGCTGATAGGGACTGTAGTAGGTGCAATTCTTGGATTTGTTTCTTCGATCTCGTTCGCTGCCCTAACGGAACGCCGGACCAAAAGGCGAATGCTGCGTCTTCTGTACAGGGAGATGGCGAAGAACTACTGGCAACTGGTTCTTCTGAACGATCGTTTGCATGTGATACCGGGTGCGCGACTTATTAAAGATGAGTCTGAAGACGTGTTGGAATTCATTGGCTACCACTACGCCAAGAGCCGCCCTGATACATTTCAGGAACTCACTGGATTTGAAAATATCGAGTCTGTGTACGAGGTCTACCTACGTACAAAGACGCGGAATGCGAATCCAACGCAGGTGACATTGATCCTACGTGCCGCAATTCACTCGTTTGAGTCGAAGGTGGCGACAGGTGCATTCGAGAAAGCACTCCTGCGGGAAGTGTGTCCAAAATCCGTAAAAGATCGGATTGAAGAGCTGTCCAATGGCCGCCGAAAGCCGATATTAGAACCTAACCAATCCGGTGAGGAACAGAAAGACTGAGCGCCAGGGTAAACCCCTCTTCACCATGCAACATTGCCGCGGGTAGGGCACCACCGCAATGCCTTCTCTCCGGCAAAAGTTTGGTACTAGGCGCCGGTCGATCCGCACTCAACGGAAGCTGACTCAGGAGGAGTTTGCCGAGTTGGTGGGCAATCAGCGTTGATCTATTGAGCGGGGCATCAACGCAACGTCGTTCGAGGTCCTGGAGCAGATGGGCAGGACCTTTGAAGATGCCGGTGATGAGCCTTTTCGACTTCAGAAAACCGGAACAAGTACCGCGTACCTGAGCCGTACCTCGTCCTGGGGCGCAGTATTGGCCATGCTGCGAGTAGGATCTATTCTATTCAGGAGAAGGTATTCAAACGTGGTTTCTCTGGCACTCCGATTACGCATTTGGTTGTTAATCCCGCTGACGGCGATCATGCTCCCAGCACTCTCCGCCAAGCAGTGCTCCTATCAGCTTACTCCGCCACCGCCCGAGATATTATTGAACTTCCTCGCGTCTGGTGGCGGAACATCATACAGAGTCAACACTGCACCGGGTTGCCAGTGGAGTGTTGCCTCTCTTGCGGATTGGATAATCGTTAACAGCCCTGGTTTCCCCGGTAACAACTATTCTCATAATGGGACGGGTCCGGGGACAGTGGATTTTCAGATCACCCAAAACAGCGGCGGTCTCCGAGTTGGATATGTTGTCGTGGCGGGATACACGATTGAGGTCGAGCAGCAAGCTTACGCTTCTTCGCCACCGTCGCCCAATCCATCTCCAGCGCCCAGTCCGTCGCCAACACCGACTCCTCCCGTCGCGCCAACAATCGCGCAATTCACCGCACAGCCAAATTCCATCCAACGGGGCCAATCTTCGACTCTGCAATGGCGAGTTGAAGGGCACACTACCATCGTTTCCATTGACCAAGGTGTGGGCGCGGTACCGGCGGCTGGCATGGTGCAGTTGGCCCCCACAGCCACCACTGTGTACACACTGACGGCCACTGGACCGGGTGGAACGGCCACAGCCACCACAACCATCTCCGTAACAGCGCTGCCGCCCCCAACCCTACCACCACCAGTGATCTCAACCGACAAAAAGGTTGAAAACGCCGCCAGTTTCATCAAGGGTCAGGGGGTTTCGCCTGGTTCCCTTGTGTCCATTTTTGGTCTGAATTTCACTTCGACCTTATTGCAGGCGAAGTCCGTCCCGCTACCGACTTCCCTTGCTGACATCAGCGTCACCTTCAACGGTATCCCTGCTCCTATCCTTGCGGTTGCTCATGACGTCGATAGCAACCATAATGACCAGATCAACGCCCAGGTGCCTTGGAACGTCATACCTTTTGGCTCACAGACCGGCACGGCAGATGTTGTTGTAACCGTCGACGGAGTGGCATCACCAAAGGTAACTATCCCGCTTGCCTTTGCTGCACCGGGATTGTTCTATGTGGCAACCGATACCACTGGTGTTGCGCGTCCTGCTGCCTACAATAATGCGGACTATACTTTGCCCTTGCCGCTCAACGTCGCGTTCCCGCCATATACATCCCGTCCCGCAAAGGTCGGCGATCCGAATCCTGTGGTCCTCCTTGCGACTGGCCTAGGTCTCACAACAGCAACACCGGAAAATGGAGCGGTTAATCCCTACAAGGAGTGCGAAACGTTGCGCACTCCAACAGTGCTAGTCGGTGGCGTTCCAGCGCAGGTCATATTCTCCGGGTTATCCCCCCAATTCCCTGGGGTGTATCAACTCAACATCATTCTTCAGCCGGGAACGCCGAGCGGGGATGCCGTGCCCGTCCAAATTCAGATGAATGGAATTACCACTACGGATTCTCTGAAAATCGCCGTGTCGAATTAGGGACTAGAGACACGCCCATAATGACTGCCGTATCCATACCCTCCACCAGAGCGCAACTGCAACGGTCTGCCAGGGGTTCTGTCGGGGACCTCCGAAAACCCGGATTCCGCCATCTACATCGCCAGAAACTCGCTAGATGAGCCTGGTTGCACCCGCGCGCCCGAACCCAACTGGCTAGCCATTCGGCAAAAGCACGATCTTGCCGGGCACGCCGCCTTCGCCCAGCAGTTCGTGCGCGCGGCGCGCCTCTTCCAGAGGCAACCGTCGCGCGATGAGCGGTTTGATCCTGCCTTCTCGGAGCAGGTCCAGCAGCGTGAGCAGGTCATGGCGGAACCACGCCGGCCGGAGCCGCATCCCCCACTGGATACTGTACGGCGCCATGCGCTTCCGGCCGGGCGTGAACCAGTTCCGCACGATGAACGAACCCAATTCGGCGGCCTCCCGGAAGGGATGACGGCCCCCGGTGCGAACGATCATGCGTCCCGCGCGCAGTTTCGATTGGAAGCCATAGGCCACCACGAGGCCGCCTTCGCGCAGCGCCTCGCGCGAGCGCCAAAGGTTCTCTCCCCCGATGCCGTCGAACACCGCGTCGAGGCCGTCCCCGGCCAGGCGATGGACCTCCTTCACGAAGTCCGCGTTCTTGTAGTCGATCGGGATGCCGCCCAGGTCTCGCACTACGGCGGCCCCGGATGCCGAGCACGTTCCATACATTTCGACGCCCGCGAGCCGCGCCAACTGCAGCATCGCGGAGCCTACGCCGCCCGCCGCTCCGTGGATCAACATACGCTGGCCGCTTCGGGCCTTGGCCGTTCGATGCAGCATCTGGTACGCGGTGATGTAGTTCAACTCCACGGCCACCGCCTCGGCTGGGTCCAGCCCAGCAGGCACAGGGACCAGCTGGCGCCGCGGCACGCACAGGTACTGCGCGTAGCACCCGTGGATCGGCATGGCAGCAACAGTCTGGTGCGGTTCGAAGCCAGTGACGCCTTCCCCGAGCTGATCGACGGTTCCGACGAGATCCCAACCCGGCGTATAGGGCACACGCGGCGTTTCGGGATGAACGCCCTCGCGGGCCAGGACATCGGGCAAACTGACGCCCGCGGCCAACACCTTCACCCGTACCTCGCCTGCTTTTGGCGCGGGGACCTCTTCTTCGATCATGGTGATCACTTCCGGGCCGCCGTATTGAGCGATGATCACTCGTTTCTGGCGCATATTCCGGGCCTCGTCGTCCGCCGGCAGGAATCTTCCCGCTGGCGTACGCGGCTGGACGTCAGGCTATCAAAGCGAACGCCGCGCGGCACCGGTGGCATGATCGGCTCCGTGGGCCCCAAGGACCTGGACACTTCATGACCGCGCCGCCTCCCCTCGTTCGCTAAAATTCGGATGTGTCGCGCGTCCTGATGGTCTCCTCCGAAGCCGCCCCGCTGGCGAAGACCGGCGGCCTGGCGGATGTCGTGGGCTCGCTTCCCCCGGCGTTGCGGACTCGCGGGGACGAGGCGGCGGTCGTCATTCCCCGCTACGGCTTCATCGATCTGCAGGGAATGCGGCGCGTGTACGACCGCCTCCCGATTTTTCTCGGCCCCGCTCGGTACGACACCGCCATCTATCTGGCGCCGGAAGAATACCCGCTCTACCTGGTCGACTGCCCGGCGCTGTACGATCGCCCGGGACTCTACGGGGAAGACGGCGTGGATTACCCCGACAACCATATCCGCTTCGCGGTGTTCGCCCGCGCCGCGCTGGGGGTCGCGCGCTTTCTCTTCAAAACCGATATCCTGCACTGCCACGACTGGCAGGCCGGGCTGATTCCGGCTTACCTGCTGACCACGTTCTCTTGCGACCCCACGTTTCTAGGCGTGAAGACCGTCTTCACGATTCACAACCTGGGATACCAGGGGCTGTTCCCCCGGACCGCCCTGCCGGAACTGGCGCTGGACGGCAGCATCTACCATCCGGGCGGGCTTGAGTTCTTCGACCAGATCAGCTTCATCAAAGGCGGCATCGCGCTGGCCGATGCCCTGACGACCGTCAGCCCGACCTACGCGCGGGAAATTCAGACTCCGGAATTCGGGTTCGGGCTCGATGGCCTGCTGCGCACCCGCGCGGGCGCGCTCACCGGGATTCTGAACGGCGTCGATTACAGGGAGTGGAATCCGCGGACCGATCCGCTCCTGCCCGCCCGATACTCCGAAGAGGATCTGGCAGGGAAACGCATTTGCAAACAGCACCTGCTGGCCGAGTTCGGGCTGCCGGCCGAGGCCATCGACCGGCCTCTGCTCGGGGTGGTCTCCAGATTCACCGAGCAGAAGGGGATCGACCTCATTGCGGGGATCGCGGATGAGCTCGCCCGCGAAGACATGTACCTGATCGCGCTCGGCAGCGGGGAACCGGAAGAAGAAGAGACGGTGCGGGGGATGGCTCTAAGGCACCCGGGCCGGATCGCGGTCCATATCGGCTTCGATAATGGCCTGGCGCACCGCGTGGAAGCGGGCGCGGACATTTTCCTGATGCCGAGCCGCTATGAGCCGAGCGGGCTCAACCAGATGTATAGTCTGAAGTACGGTACCGTTCCGGTGGTCCACGCGGTGGGCGGATTGAATGATACCATCGATGAAGGCACCGGGTTCAAGTTTTCGGAGCACTCGAAAGAGGCGTTGTGGGCGGCAGTTCGCCAGGCGGGCCGGGTATTCGCGCAACCGGAGGCCTGGCGGGCGATGATGCTCCGGGGGATGGCAAAGGATTTTTCCTGGAGCCGGTCGGCCGGAGCCTATTCGGCGTTGTACCGCCGGCTGCGGGAGGACCATTGAATCCTTTTGCCTCCGCGGGATTCTAATAAACTAGGAGATACGATGGCAGGTCAGAACACGTTAACCTTTACCGATGCTGGATTCGACCAGGAGGTTTTGCGGTCGGACGTTCCGGTTCTGGTGGATTTTTGGGCCGAATGGTGCGGCCCATGCCGGCAGATGGCGCCGACGATTGATCTGGTCGCGACGGAGTACGCCGGCAAAGCCAAAGTCGGCAAGCTGGACGTGGACGCGAACGGCAACACTGCCATGCGCTACAACATCCGGGGCATTCCCACCTTGCTTCTGTTCAAGAACGGCCAGGTCGTGGAGCAGCGCGTCGGGGCGATTGGCAAAGCCGAAGTTCAGAAGATGCTGGATCCTCACGTCGCCAACGTTTCGACGCATTCGTAATACAGTTCGATTTGTGAATTGCAGCCGGGGCCGGCGAAAGGGCCCCGGCTTTTTTGTGCCAGGGACCTAATCGCCGGCGGGCGCGACCGGCACCCGCGGCCGGGTTTCCGCCCATTCCTGATGCATCTGCGTTCCCGCGGTTTCCTGGCAAGTGATGCAGTAGCGCGCCCAAGGCAGGGCATGCAGGCGTTTGGGCGCGATCGGCTCTTCGCATGCCAGGCAGATCCCGTAATCGCCCGACTCCAGCCGGTCCAGCGCCTCGTCCACCAGCCGCAGTTGCAGGTAATCGATGCTGTTCAGGTGTAGGGACACGAACTCGTCGTGCGTGATCTGGGCCTGATCCTCTTCGGCGACGCGGCCCATGCTGGCCAGCGTGTCGAACTTCACACCCAGAGCCGCCAACACGTCGGCGCGCTTGTCCAGTAATTTCTGCCGGTAAATGTCGTTGGCCGCCGGCTTGGCCGACTCGTGACGGTTGCGGTTCTGTGCCACTGTCGCGGATGCCTGCTTCTTCATCGAACCCTCCGTTCCTTTTCAGCCCAACGCATCTGAATAGTCAAAAAAACGTAACAGAATTCTCGACCGAAGACAATGCTTCTTTTGGATAGCAGGGCAACGAAAATTACTGTTCGGAACGGTTCGGTTCGACACCCGGCGGTGGAAGATTTTCGGCGAGATCGGCGATGATTTGTTGCTCTTCGGGCGTGAAGCGGTTGCGAAACGCCTGGCTCTCCAGGCGCGTTTGCCGTTCGCTTTCCGGCATGCGGCGCAGCCGCTGGAAGGCCGCGCTCACCAGCCGCCGCCGGTCATCCGGCAGGTGGTTGAACGCCTGGATCTGGCGGCGGACGAGGTCCTGTTTCTCCGGCGGCAGCTGCGCGAACATCTCCACCACGCGAAGCCGCCGCTCCTGCTCTGCTTTCGGGAGCCTATCGAACCGCCGCAGATTCTCTCGGATCTGCGCCTGGCGCTCGAGCGGCAATTTCTCGATGGCGCGTTCCCGCTGTTCGGGCGTCATCCGGATCAACTGCTGGACAATCGCGCTGGGGTTCGCCATCTTGGGCGCCGGCTTATCCGTCCGGCTCGGTTGCGCCGGAAGAGCCGCGGCCGCAACCATCCAGACAGCCGCCAGGGAAGCGATTCGAGGCATGGCTTACAGCTCGCCGGCGTCAGCGCGCGCCGCGCCGGTAAAGTCGCTCAACATTTGCAGGTCATCTAAGGCGTGTTCCACCTGCTCGGGCTGGAGATTCTCCACTTTCACGGCCTCCATTTCCGGGCGAGGCGTCATCGCGGGAAAGCGCATCGAAACCAGCCCGGCGGCCACGATCAGGCAGGCGGCCGCGCCGATCGGGAGAGCCCGCCGGGCCACTAGCGCGCGGAGCGGAATGGCCCAACGCTCCCACCAGCCGGTCTTTTCTTCCAGCCGCGCGAAGAGCCGCCGGTCGAAATCGGCGGAAATGGCCGGAGCTTCCCAGCCGTCCAACGCCCGCCACACGGCGCGCTGTTGCGCGACGAACTCGCCGCAGGCGGAGCACGCTTTCAGGTGGTCCGCCACCGCCGCGGCCCGGTCCGGCGCCAGTTGACCGGCGCTGAATGCCAGCAGGTCCGCCTCTTCCCTGTTTTCGCTCGGACACCTCATAAAGACCTCGAACCCTATGCCATATGGGCAAGCCGGGCGCGCAAGGTTTCATACGCCCGGAAAAGCAACGATTTCACCGCAGATTCGGAGCACTGGAGCGCTTTGGCGATCTGCGAATAATCCATTTCTTCATACTTGTGCATCAACACCGCGGCCCGCTGTTTGTCCGGCAGACCGGCGATGGCCCGGCGCACTTCCTCGAGCCGCGCCTGGTTGACCATCGCTTGCTCGACCGAAGGCCGCGCATCGGAAACCTGGCGTGCCGGCGCCTCGGCCGGCTCCCCGTCCAGCCTCGCTTCCGCCCGTTCGTTCTTGCCGTCGCGCAGCGCGTTCAAAGCCAGGTGCGTGGCGATGCGAAACAGCCACGTCGTGAACTTCGCGGTCGGCTCGTAAGTTCCCCGCGCGCGGTAAACCCGAAGAAACACTTCCTGCGCCAGTTCCTCGGCCACCGCGCGGTTCTGCACCATTCGGTATAAGAAATGAATCACCGGGGCGCGGTGCTTCTGCAAAAGCAGGGTGAAACTGGTGTCGTCTCCGGATTTGACCCGGATCATCAACTCCGCGTCGTAATCCAGGGTGGCCGCCACAGTCCCCATATTTTGGTCAACCCGTTCTGTCACCCGAGGTTGCGCTCCGGACTGTAGAATTCTACTCCCCTTTGAGCGAGCGTTCCATGAGCCGCCGGATCGCCTCGCGTGGATCGAGCCCATGGTGCAGCATCTGATACATCTGCTCGGCAATGGGCATTTCGACTCCATGCCGCCGCGCCAATTCCACGGCGGCGGTAGTCGTTTTAATCCCTTCGGCGACCATCCGCATCGATCCGACGATTTGGTCCAGTTTCCGACCGCGTGCCAATTCGACCCCGACGGTCCGGTTCCGGCTGAGTTCCCCGGTACACGTCAGCACCAAATCTCCTAAACCCGCCAGTCCGGAAAGAGTTTTTGCCTGCCCCCCTACAGCGACCGCCAGACGGGTCATTTCCGCTAAACCGCGCGTAATCAAAGCAGCCAAGGGATTGTGGCCGAGCCCCATGCCGTCGATCACCCCCGCGCCGATTGCTACTACATTTTTAATAGATCCACCGATTTCGACGCCGGCCGGATCGGGACTGGAATACAGTCGGAAGCTCGGTCCAGAGAAAGCAGTTTGTATACAGTTGGCGAGCGCCAGTTCCGTGGAGCTAATTACTAATGCTGTAGGATTTAGGGCCGCGACTTCGCGGGCGAAGCTCGGGCCCGACAGAACTGCGATGCGAGGGGTAAAGCGCCGGGAGAGTACCGCTTCGATGATCTGCGATGGCCGTAGTAGATTGTCGTTCTCGATCCCCTTGGTCGCGCTCACGAAAATCATCTCCGGCGTGACGAAGGGCAGCATCTGCTCGTAGATCCTGCGCACCAAGTGAGATGGCACGACGCTCAGCACGATCTCGGCACCGGCCAGGACCGCAGCCAGATCCGCTTCTATTCCGACATTGGTAGGAATAAGGGCCGAAGGCAAATACAGATCGTTCTCGCGGCTCTGCCGCATGCGAACGGCTAAATCCGCCTCGTACACCCATAACCGAACCTCCGGAAAACGGGGCGCGAGGACGATTGCTAAGGCGGTACCCCAACTGCCCGCGCCGATGATCGCAAGCCGTTTCATGCGTGGGACTTGCCGCTGAACGTGAAGACGTGCTCGGAACCGGCGCGCAGGCGCTGGAGGTTCGTCTTATGCCGGTAAACGATAAACGCTGCTGCGATCATTGTAGAAATTAGGACGGACCACGACGGGTGCAGAATCAACCAAACCGCCAGCGGGAAGGTTCCGGCCGCCACCACCGATCCTAACGAAATGTGCCGGGTCCAGGCAGCCACCCCGAGGAACACGACCAGAACCGCAGCCAGCGGTAGGGGCGTCAGGCGGAGGAAAGCGCCGACGAAACTCGCGACCGCCTTGCCACCCTGAAATCGCAGGAAAACCGGGTAGGCGTGGCCGGCCATCACCGCCAGCGCGGCCGCGCTCATCCAAAGATCGCTCGTATCGGTCAGCGCACCGGCGATCCAGACGGCGAAGTATCCTTTCGCGATGTCCAGGACCAGAGTGGCCACGCCCGCGGCGCGGCCGGTCGTGCGGAGGACGTTGGTGGCCCCGATATTGCCGCTGCCGGCTGCCCGAACGTCGGCGCCCGTCCGCCACTTGACCAACACATATCCGAAAGGAATCGACCCCAGCAGGTAGGCGATCGCCAGCGCCAAAACAGGCATCATTGGTCCGAGAACTTACACTCCGCAAGCTTAGTGTACACAGAACCCTTGGGGCCGGGGCGGCTCTGGTAGAGGAAAAAGCGGCCGGCGACGAACGCGCCGAAATCGAGGGAAGGAAGCGCCGCGATCGCCTGGCGGAGCGGCTGCAGATTGACCCGCTCTTTGATCCGCGCCAAGGTCAGATGCGGCGAAAAGGCGCGGGTTTCCGGTGGAATTCCGAGCGCGGCGGTCGCCTGATCGGTGGCGGCCGCCAGCGCATCCAAACCAGGAGCTTCGATGCCGCACCAGAAGACTCGAGGCGCGTGCGGGTTTGGAAAGAAGCCGACTCTGCGGATGTGAACCGGAATCGGAGGGCGCGGCGGCAGTGACGCCAGCGCGGATTTCAGTTCGCCCAGGCGCTCTTCGGGCCACTCGCCGATGAATTTGGTCGTGATATGAAGGTTCTCGGGAGGACTCCAGCTGATCCGCGCGGTTGGCTCCAGATGATCGAGAAACTTGCGGAGGCTGTGGACCACCTCGTCGGGAAGGTCGAGCCCGGTGAACAAACGCATGAGCGATTCCTATTGTAGCGGCGCTGGGAACGAATGAACGCAGGGCGGATTTTGAAGCGGGAGTTTTATGAGCGGCCGACCGTGACGGTCGCGCGCGAACTGCTGGGCAAGGTGCTGGTCCACGGGCCGGCCGCGGGCATCATCGTGGAGACGGAAGCATATCTCGGCGGCGACGACCTGGCGGCCCACTCCGCGCGCGGGATTACGGACCGGACGCGGGTGATCTTCGGCCCGCCCGGACACGCCTACGTTTACTTCATCTATGGGATGTACGAGTGTCTGAATCTCGTGGCGGAACCGGCGGGCACGCCGGGCTGTGTGTTGATTCGCGCGCTGGAACCGATCGCCGGGATCGAGCTGATGCGGCAGAGACGTCCGGCGGCGCGGAAGCTGGAAGACCTGGCTTCGGGGCCGGGAAAGCTGACGCTGGCGATGGGAATCACGCGCGCGCACAACGGCGCCGATGTCACGCGAGGCGCCCTGGTGGTGCGGGAACCGGCCGAGCCGCGGCGGGTGCAGATCGCGGTGACGCCGCGGATCGGCATTCGCGAGTGCGCCGATTGGCCGCTGCGGTTTGTCGTGCGCGGCAATCCGTTCGCCAGCAAACCAGCCGGGGAAGCGTGAACGCTGTATGCTAGCCTGAGGTTTCATGGCCGCGGCACCGACGCTTCGAGCCACTCCGCTCCATGCCGTGCATCGCGCCCTGGGGGCGAAGATGGTGGATTTCGGCGGGTGGGACATGCCGGTGCAGTACAGCGGCATCCTCGAAGAACACCAGGCCGTCCGGACAGGCGTGGGGCTTTTCGATGTCAGCCACATGGGCGAAATCGAAATCCAGGGGAGGGAAGCCGGGCGCCTGATCGATTTCGTCACCACCAACCACGCGACCAGGCTGCGCATCGGGCAGGTGCAGTATTCGGGCCTGCTTTACCCGCACGGCGGATTCGTCGATGACATTCTGGTGCACCGCGTTTCCGACGACCATTACTTTCTGTGCGTCAATGCGTCGAACCAGGAAAAAGATTTCGAGCACATTCGCGAGCGGAACCGGTTCGACGCGCGCATCGAATGGACGAGCGAGCGGTACGCTCAGTTGGCGATCCAGGGGCCGCGGGCGCGCGCCACGCTGCAGAAGCTCACTGCGACTGACCTTTCGGCCATCCGTTACTACTGGTTCGCCGACGGCGCGGTGGCCGGAACGCCGGCGCGGATCGCCCATACCGGGTACACGGGAGAAGACGGGTTCGAAATCTACATCGCTCCGGCCGAAGCCGCGCGCATCTGGAACGAGGTGCTGAACGCTGGCGCGGAATTCGGGATCAAGCCGTGCGGGCTCGGCGCGCGAAACACGCTGCGGCTGGAAGCCGGGATGGCGCTGTACGGGCACGAAATCGACGCTTCGATTTCGCCATTCGAAGCCGGCCTCGATTGGATTGTTAAATTCGACAAAGGCGATTTCTCGGGGCGCGAGGCGCTGATCAAGCAAAAGGAAACCGGCGTGCGGCGGCGGCTCATCGGTTTCGAAATGAGGGGGCGGGGCATCGGCCGGGATGGTTATGAAGTGCGCATCGGCGGAACGCCTGCCGGCTGGGTGACGAGCGGCTCTCCTTCCCCGACGTTGAACAAGAATATCGGGCTCTGCTATCTCCCAGCCGCGGAAGCGCAGCCGGGGCGCGCGATTCAGATAATGATCCGCAACCAGCCGGTGGATGCGGTGACGGTGACAACTCCGTTCTACAAGCGAGCGAAATAGAAATGTATCCAGAACACTTCCGCTACACGAAGGAGCACGAGTGGGTGCGGGTCGAGGGAGACACCGGCACGATCGGAATCACGGATCACGCCCAGAGTGAGCTGGGCGATATCGTCTATGTCGATCTGCCCAAGCCCGGCACGAAGGTGACGCAAGGCGCGACGCTCGGCTCGGTGGAATCGGTGAAGGCGGTTTCCGATATCTATGCCCCGGTAAGCGGCGAAGTGCTGGCGGTCAACGCCGCGCTGGCCGACGCGCCCGAAAAGCTGAACGCGGACCCGCACGGAGAAGCGTGGCTGGTGAAAATCAGGCTGAGCGCGCCGGCGGAGGTGGAGCAGCTGCTCTCCGCGGCCGATTACGAAGCGTACATAGGAGCCGAAAAGTAGTTGCGTTACCTGCCGAAGTCCGATTCCGAGCGCCGCGAAATGCTGGATGCGTGCGGCGTCGGGTCCGCCGAAGACCTGTTTGCTCATATCCCCGAAGCGGCGCGGCTGAAGCGTCCGTTGGACCTGCCGCCGGGAATTTCCGAATACGAGATCGTGCAGTACTTCCGGGACCGCGCGGCGGAAAACGCGAACGGCTATGCCAGTTTTTTGGGAGCGGGTGTGTACGCGCATTTCCGGCCCGTCCTGGTGGATACCGTCATCTCGCGCGGCGAGTTTCTGACCTCGTACACGCCGTACCAGGCGGAGATTTCGCAGGGAACGCTGACCGCGATCTTCGAATTTCAGACGATGATCTGCCAGCTGACCGGGATGGACGTGGCGAATGCGTCGATGTACGACGGTTCAACCGCGCTGGCGGAAGCGGCCCTGATGGCGGCGCGGGCGACCGGCAAAGCGCGGCTGCTGGTGGCGCGGTCGGTGCATCCGGAATACCGCGAGGTGCTGGGCACCTACGCGCGCCACCAGGGAATGCCGGTGGAAGAGTTCGGCTATCTGGGCGATGCCGGCGCGATCGATACCGAGGATCTGGAAAGCAAGATGGACGGGCTGACCGGCGCCGTGATCGTGCAGTCGCCGAACTTTTTCGGAATCGTGGACCGGGTGCGGGAGGCCGGCGAGATCGCGCACCGCGGCGGGGCCTTGCTGATCGTGGTGTTCACCGAGGCGGTGGCGCTGGGAATCCTGCAGCCGCCGGCGGAGGCGGATATTGTCGCGGGCGAATTACAATCGTTCGCGATTTCGCCGAGCTACGGCGGGCCGTTCGCCGGCATCATCGCCACCCGCGAGAAATTCGTGCGGCAGATGCCGGGCAGGCTGGTGGGCCAGACCGTCGATTCCCACGGGAATCGCGCGTACTGCCTGACGCTGGCGACCCGCGAACAGCACATCCGTCGCGAAAAAGCCACTTCTAATATCTGCACCAACCAGGCGCTCATCGCGCTCATGGCGACCGTCTTTATGACGGTTTATGGAAAACGCGGGCTGCGCGAGCTGGCGGAGCAAAACCTGGCCAAGTCGCAGTACCTGGCCAGCCGTGTCAAGCCGCGGTTCTGCGGAAAATTCTTCAATGAATTCGTGGCGCGGGCGGCGGGCAAGACCCCGGACGCGATCAACAAGGCGCTACTGAAGCGAAAGATCATCGGCGGCCTGCCGCTCGGGCGGTTTTACCCGGAGCTGGCGGATTCGATGCTGCTGTGCGCGACCGAGATGTCGCGGCGCGCCGATATGGACGCGCTCGCGGAGGTGTTCGCGTGACCCCGAAGGTCCGGCCGCACCTGTCGCAAAACGAGCCGCTGATTTTCGAGCGCAGCTCGCCGGGCAAAGTCGCGTATCAACTCCCGGAACTGGACGTGCCGGCTGTCGATGCGAAGGCCGTTCTGGGTGCGGACCACGTGCGCGCGGAAATCGACGGCTTTCCGGAAGTGAGCGAGGTGGAGGCGATTCGCCATTTCACGCGGCTTTCGACGTGGAACCACGCGATCGATCACGGCATGTACCCGCTTGGCTCCTGCACCATGAAGTACAACCCGCGGGTGAATGAGCTGGTGGCGCGGATCGACGGCCTGGCGTGGGCGCATCCGTATCAGCCGGAAGCGCTGGCGCAGGGATCGATGGAGGTGATGGCGCGGCTGGAAGCGGCGCTGGCCGAAATCACCGGGATGGACGCGGTGACGCTGCAGCCGGCGGCCGGCGCGCACGGCGAGTTGACGGGCATTCTCATGATTCGCGCGCTGCTCGAAAAGCGCGGCAATCCGCGAAAGAAGATCCTGATTCCGGATTCGGCGCATGGAACCAATCCGGCGTCGGCGGTGATTGCCGGCTATGCGGTGGAGCCGGTTGCTTCGAGCGCCAGCGGCTCGCTGGATCTCGGCGTGCTGGAGCGGGTGGTGGATGCGGACGTCGCCGCGCTCATGGTGACCAATCCGAACACGCTCGGCGTTTTCGAGCAGGACATCGCGCGGGTGGCGGAGATGCTGCACGCCAGAGGCGCGCTGCTGTACATGGACGGCGCCAACATGAACGCGCTGATGGGGATCGCGCGGCCGGGCGATTTCGGCGTGGACGCGCTGCACCTGAACCTGCACAAAACATTTTCGACGCCCCACGGCGGCGGAGGGCCGGGCGCGGGCCCGGTGGCGGTGAAAAAAGAGCTGGAACCGTTTCTGCCGGCGCCGCGGCTGAAACGAGCGGGCAAGAAGTGGGCGTGGGATTACAAACGGAAGCGCTCGATCGGACGCGTGCGCGCGTTCTACGGGAACTTCGGCGTGCTGGTGCGCGCGCTGGCGTACATTCTGGCGCATGGCGGGCCGGGGCTGCGCAATGTAACGGTGGACGCGGTGCTGAACGCGAATTACCTGCGCAAGAAGCTGGAACCCTATTTCGAACTGCCGTACCAGGCGCCGAACATGCACGAGGTGGTCTTCAGCGACGCGCGGCAGGCGCCGCACGGCGTGCGCACGGGTGACCTCGCGAAACGATTAATCGATTACGGCTTTCATCCGTACACGGTGAGCTTCCCCCTGATCGTGCACGGCGCGATGATGATCGAGCCGACCGAGACGGAAGGCAAGCGGGAGTTGGATCACTTCATCGAAGCGATGATCGCGATCGCCGAAGAAGTGGAGAAGGACCCGCAGTTGGTGCTGAGCGCGCCGCACGGAACGCGGACCAGCCGGGTGGACGAAGTGACGGCGGCGCGGAAGCCGGTGCTGCGGTGGAAGTGAGGGCGGGCCGAATCGCGGTCACTCGGGCCGGGTCGAAGTTTCGAATATACCGCCGGAGAAACACTTCAAACCGGTTCAGGCCCAGACGCCGCGCCTCCTCGAGTGCCTGCTCATTGGTCCAGTGATCGTGCGCGATTCGGTAGCAGGCGATGACCAGCCCGACGCGATCGTCGCCGCGCCAGCAGTGCACGAAGACCGGCCATCGCTTCGAGTCTTCGAGTACGCCCAGCACCTCCGCGATCTGCTCGTCTTTGGGCGCCCAGATCCCGGAGAGACGGATGCTGATGTACCGCATGCCCGCGGCTTCCACCTGCTTTCTTTCCCGCGGCACATGGAACCTGCCGCCGCGCAAATCGAGCACGGTCTTGATGCCCCTCCGCGCCAGCTCCGAAAACCCCTGCTGGTTTGGCTGCTTGCCGCGATAAATGTGATCGTTCACACGCGCTAGGTGCGGCACTTCCGCTCTCAGGCACAAGCAAACCGCGAGCAGTAGCCAACTGTTCTTCACCGCCCGCGTTCCGAGCAACGGAATGGCCAACCACAGAACCTGCGCTGAGCGTTGGGAGGGGTTGCGTAGACTGTCCCCGAAACCTCCCCACGGAATGGCCAACCACGAAACCTGCGCTGAGCGTTGGGACGGGGGTTGCGTAGACTGTCCCCGAAACCTGAAACCTACGCCGGCTTGCCGTCGCGCCAGGCGAAAAAGCCGATCATCGTTTTCGCGTCTTCGAGTTTGCCGGAGCGGATCATCTCCGCAATCTCTCGCGCGGTGAACCAGCGGGTTTCGATGCGCTCATCCTCCATCGGAGTCGCCTTGCCCGCGGTGAGATCGGTGGCGAGGAAGATGGTCATCTTCTCCTGGACGTAGCCGGGGCTGGCGTAAAACGAAACCAGCTTCTTCCAGGTGCGGGCTTTGTAGCCGGTCTCTTCGGCCAGCTCGCGTTTGGCGGCCTGGAGCGGTTTTTCGCCGGGGTCGAGACGGCCGGCGGGTAACTCCCACAGGTATTGATCGGCGGGCAAGCGGTATTGGCGCACCAGGAGAATCCGCTTGCGATCATCGACCGCCATCATCACGGCCGAGCCGGCGTGCCGGACTACCGCGCGCTTGATCTTGAAGTTGGTTTTCGGGTCGACCGCGCGGTCTTCAGTGACGCGAAACAGACTGCATTCGTAGACCTTCTTGGAAGAAGTGATTTTCATGATTTGGTTTGGAGCGCGGCCGCGAACCGGTCCGCGGGCAGCGTGTTCAAAATGTCGGACGGGCCCAGCCAGCCGCGGCGCGCGGTGACCACGCCGTAGCGCATGCTGTCGAGATGCTTGGGATGGTGGGCGTCGGTGGAAATGGTGAACTTCGCGCCTTTGGATTTGGCGGCGCGGATCATCGCGCCGTTCAGATCGAGCCGCTCGGGGCTGGCGTTGATTTCGAGCCAGACGCCGCGGCGGACGGCTTCGGCCACGATGCGTTCGAAGTCGAACGGAAACGGATCGCGGTGCAGCAGAATGCGGCCGGTCGGATGCCCGAGGATGCGCAGGTGCGGGCATTCGAGCGCGCGCAGCAGGCGGTCGGTCATCTCGGCGGGCTCGAGATTCATGTGGCTATGGATGCTGCCGATGACCACGTCGAGTTCCGCGAGGGCGTCGCCGGCCAGGTCGAGCGCGCCGTCGCGGAGGATGTCGCATTCGATGCCGGAGAAAACGCGGACGCCGAGGCCGTTCTTGTTCAGCTCGCGCACCTGCCTGGCGAACGCCACCGCGCGCGCTTCGTCAAGGCCGTTGGCCATGGCGAGGGCCTTGGAGTGGTCGGTGATCGCGATGTACTCGTAGCCTTTTTCGCGCGCGGCCGCGGCCATCTCCTCGAGCGTGGCGCGGCCGTCGGTCTCGGTGGTGTGCATGTGGACGTCGCCGCGAATCTGCTTCAGCTCGACTAGATCGGGAAGGGTGCCCAGCTCGGCGGCTTCGATTTCGCCGCAGTTTTCGCGCAGTTCCGGCGGAATCCAGCGCAGTCCCAGGGCTTCGTAGATCTGGGCTTCGGTTTCGCCGGCGATGCGCGCTTCGTCTTCGATCCGGTACAGGCCATACTCGCTGAGCTTGAGTCCCATCTTCACGGCGCGAGTCCGGATGGCCACGTTGTGGTCCTTGCTGCCGGTGAAATACTGCATGGCGGCGCCGAAGCTTTCGGGCGGAAGCGCGCGCACATCCACCTGCAGGCCTTCGCGGCCGACTTTGGCGCTGGCCTTGTTCTCGCCGCGGCCGAGCACTTCGTCCACGCGCGGATAGCCGATGAAGCGTTCGAGCGCGGCGGCGGCGTTGGGGCCGGTCACCAGCAGGTCGAGATCGCCGACCGTTTCGCGGCCGCGGCGCAGGCTGCCGGCGGGCGTGACCGCGTCGACGCCGGGCACCTGCCGGAACAATTCGGTCAGTTCCGCCGCGATTCCCTCCGCGTAGCTCAGCAGATAGCGTCCCGTCCGCTGCCGGTATTGCGCGATCGAGCGCAGCACCTTTTCTTCGAGCTTGGCGCCCATGCGCGGCAGCACGCGCAGCTTCTGTTCGAGGCACAGCCGCTCCAGCTCGTCGATGGTGCTCACCCGGTAATGCTCGAAGATGAGCGCGATGCCTTTGGGCCCGAGGCCCTGGATCTTCAAAAACTCGAGCGCGGTCGGCGGAAATTTCTGGAGCAGCGCATCGCGGCGCTCGCAGGAGCGGGTGTCCACGATTTCGCGCAGTACCACGGCCAGCCCTTTGCCGATTCCGGGAATATCCGTCACTTTGCGCGCGGGGTCGCGCAGGATATCCTCGATGCGCTCCGGATACCCTTCCACGGCGGTGGCGCCGTTGCGATAGCTGCGGATGCGAAAGGAATCCTCGCCGGCGATCTCCATCAGGTCGGCGGTTTCCCACAAAATGCGCGCGATTTCGCGATTCTCCACCCTCGTCCTCGATTCAATTGTAAGCGGTTATGCTGGAGTTCGATGCCCGCGGGATCATACTTGTACTGCGATGTGAGCCTTCCGGTGCCGCTCGATCAGCCGTTCACCTACGCGCTGCCGGAAACGCTGCGGCATCGCGTGCGGGCGGGCAGCCGGCTGGTGGTGCCGTTCGGCCCGCGCAAGCTGACGGGCGTGATCCTGAGCTGCCACGACGAGCGGCCGCAGGTGGCGGCGCGCGAGGCGCTGCGCCTGCTCGATGCGGAGCCGGTGCTCGATTCGGAGCTGCTCGCGCTCGGCCGGTGGATCGCCGGGTATTACTGCGCGCCGCTCGGGGAAGTGCTGCGCGGCATGCTGCCGCTGGCGGCGGAGATCCGGCGCGGCAAAGTGTGGTCGCTGACCGATGCCGGCCGCGACGCGGCCCGGCAGCTGGTGCTCGATTCTTCGCCGGACGATCCGGCCACGCAGGTGCTGCGGCTGCTCGAAAAACGCCCGCTCTCGGCGGCATACCTGGCGCGCACGCTGCCCCTCGCCGACAAAGCCATTCGCTCGCTCGAACGGCGCGGCTTCGTGGTGGCGGAGGAAGTGCACGCGGAGCGCGATCCGCTGCGCGCGCCTGCCGAGCGGTTGCGGGTGGAATTCGCCGAACGGCCGGGCTATGGCAAGCTGACCAAGGCCGAGCGGGAACTGCACGCGTTCCTGGAGTTGCATCCCGGGTCGCACAATTTGAAAGAGCTCGAAAGCATGGTGAAGGATGCGAGCCCGGCGGCGCGGTCGCTGGCTCGCAAAGGTCTGGTCCATCTGAAGCCGGAGCCGGTGGCGATGCGGTTCGGGCCGGCGCGCGCCCGGCATGTGTTGAACGCGGCGCAGCAGGCGGCCTTCGACCAGATTCGCGCGGCGATCGAAGGGCGGCGGTTTCAGACCTTTCTGCTGCACGGCGTCACGGGGTCGGGCAAAACCGAGGTGTATTTGAACGCGATTGAAGCGGTGCTGGCGCAAGGGCGCGGCGCGCTGCTGCTGGTTCCGGAGATCGCGCTGACGCCGGCCATGGCCGGGCAGTTTTTCTCGCGCTTTTCCGACCGGGTGGCGATTCTGCACAGCGCGTTTTCCGACGTCGAGCGGCTGGAGCAGTGGCGGCGCATCCGGTCGGGCGCGGCGTCGGTGGTGGTGGGGACGCGCTCGGGCATTTTCGCTCCGGTGCGGAATCTCGGGCTGATCATCATCGATGAAGAGCATGACGGCAGCTACAAGCAGGAGGAAACGCCGCGGTATAACGGGCGGGATGTCGCGGTGGTGCGGGCGCAGGCGGCGGGGGCGTGCGTCGTGCTCGGCTCGGCCACCCCGAGCCTGGAAAGCCGCTACAACGCGCAGTGCGGCAAGTATACCCTGATCGAGCTGCCGGGGCGCATCGAGCAGAGGCCGATGCCGGCCGTCGAGCTGATCGACATGCGCCAGGAGTTTTTGGAAACGCGCCAGCAGGCGACGTTTTCGCGCAAGCTGCTGGAGGAACTGGCGGCGCGGCTGGAAACCGGCGAGCAGGCCATCGTGATGTTGAACCGCCGCGGATTTTCCAGCTTTGTGGCGTGCCGGGCCTGCGGCGAGCGCATCCAGTGCATCAACTGCTCGGTGACCCTCACGTTCCACAAACGCGACCGGCGCCTGCTGTGCCACTATTGCGGCTATGCGCAAAAACCTCCGAGCGTCTGCGCCAAATGCGGCAGCGAACATATTTATTTCCTCGGGGTGGGTTCGGAGCGGGTGGAAGAAGAGCTGCACCGCCACTTTCCGCAAGCGCGGATCGCGCGTTTGGATCGCGACACCGTGACGGGCAAACGCCAGTACGAAACCATCCTGCACGGATTTCGCGACGGCGCTTACGACATTCTGGTGGGCACCCAGATGATCGCCAAAGGGCACGACATCCCGAACGTGACCCTGGTGGGCGTGATTTCGGCCGACGTCGGGTTGGGCATGCCGGATTTCCGCGCGGCCGAGCGCACCTTTCAGCTTTTGACCCAGGTGGCCGGCCGGGCGGGGCGGGGCGCGACACCGGGCCGCGTCTTGATCCAGACGATCAACCCCGACCATTACGCGGTCCGGCTGGCGGCCGCGCAGGATTATCAGCAGTTTTATGAAAAGGAGTTGAATTTCCGGAGAGCGATGCATTATCCGCCGTTCAGCGCCATGGCCAACGTGCTGGTGCGCAGCCCGCACAAGGAAATGGCTTTGCGGATGAGCACCGAGCTGTCGCGGCTGATGACGCCGCCGCCGGAGAAACTGCGGGTGCTCGGCCCGGCCGAAGCGCCGGTGCCGCGGCTGCATAACGAGTACCGCTACCAGTTCCTGATCAAGGCGGCCAGCCGCAAGACGCTCAACGGGTTGTTGCAGCGGATTCGCTGCTTCGGGGTGGAGCACAAGTGGGCGGCGACCGCGCTGATGATCGATGTCGACCCACTCAGCCTCATGTAACTGCCAATGCGCCCCAGTGTTCGCGAAGCTGGTTGAGGGCAGGCTCGGCGTCGTCGCCCGGCGGGCGTTCGACCACCAAAACCTCCACCTCCATGGCCGGCCGCACGGCCTTGCCGTCTTTCAGACACACATAGCTTCCGGAAAGATGTTCCCGGATCCAGTTGGCCGCCGCGGTGGCCGGGGCTAATTCCGGCGGGCCAATCGCGAGGAACTGTTCCTCGCCCCAGCGGCCGCAAACGGTTTCGGGTTTGAGGCTGTTCCGGAGGCGGCGGATGAAGGCGCCGGCCAGTTCCTGAGAAACCTCGGGAGCGAACTCTTCGGCGGCGCGCTGGATTCCGCGGGCATCGATCAACAGCAGGAAGGCCCCTTCGCGAGCGCCGCGAATGCGCTTCTCCATCTCGGTCCGGTTGAAGATCTGAGTTACGGAATCGAGCGCGGCCGCGTTTTCGAGTTGGTCGATCCGCTGATGCAGCGCGCGGATTTCCGACAGAAATTGCGAGACGGTCAGCTGGTGCTGCTTCCTGAGCGCGTCGAGACCCTGTTCGATATTGTCCGTCGCGGAGTTCAGCGCTGTTCGCATGGTTTCGATGTTCTGCGAGCCGCAGATTTGCCGCAGCGCCTTTAGGGCCTGCCGCAGCCGGCCGTCCTGCTCGCCATCGGCCTGGCTCAGTGTATTGAGAGTCTCCTGAAGCGCGGTGACCGTGTTTGCCAGCTCTTCGCGCAGCCGGTTCAGATAGCGCGAAGCCTTATCGCGATAATCGCGCAGCAGGCACCGGAAGGTCGCGCGGCTCTCCTGCAGCGCCTCCGGCGCGTCGCGCGCCACCTCCTCCGCCAGCTCATTCAGGAATTGGCGATGCGGCCGGGTAAGGTCATCTTCGAGTTCCACCGCGTACTGCGCGGCGGTGTGGATGGCGAATGCGTAACACTGCAGCGTCTCGCGCCGGAGCTGGTCGCATTTTTCGAGATCGGTGACGGCGTCGCGGATTGAGATCATGGCAATCCAACCGTCAGATCGTCGGAGCCGGGCGGCGACTTTAGTGTTGAATTTCACCTTTTCTTCGCCTAGAATGCGAGTAGGATCGCGCATGCCTCTGACGAAGCGACAAAAGCAGGTGCTGGATTTTATCGCCCGGTTCCAGGACGAGAACGGCTACTGCCCCAGCTACGAAGAAATCGCGCACGGCCTCGAACTGGCCTCGCTCGCGACCGTGCACAAACACATTTCCGCGCTGGAAAGCAAAGCGTACCTCAAGCGCGGGTTCAATCAGAGCCGGTCGCTGGAATTGGCGCCGAAGTATCTGCAGGAGCAGCGGCGGTCGAAACCGGCGACGGAAATTCCGCTGCTCGGCCGGATCGCGGCGGGCGCGCCGGTGGAGTCGGTGGCGCAGCGGGAAACGCTCAACTTCGCCGACTTCACCGGCCGGCCCAATACGTTCGCCCTCGAAGTGCGCGGCAATTCGATGATCGACGATCACATCTGCGACGGCGATCTGATTTTGCTCGAGCGCGTGTCCGAGGCGCACGACGGCGACATCGTGGTGGCTCTGGTACGCGGCGATGAAACAACGTTAAAACGCTTCTACCGGGAACCGGGCGACCAAATTCGCCTCCAGCCCGCCAATTCGGCGCTAAAGCCCATCATCGTTCCGGCCCGGGATGTTCAGATCCAGGGCCGGCTGCTGGCCGTGCTGCGAAAGTACCGCTGAGAATTACCGGGTGGCGAAGGCGCGCTGCCGGAGCTCCTGCTCGGCACGCAGCCAGTCTTCTTCGGGGCTGCCGCCCTGGCAGCCCCGGGCTTCCCACAGGGAATAGGCCAAGCGCGCGATTTCTTCGTGCGACAACTCCCGATCCGTGACAATCGTCTCGGTCCGAGCTGGGGTTTCCGGTTCGCGAGCGGCCGCCGGAACTTCGGCTGCCGTCGCAGAGTGTTGGGAACGCGTGGTCGCGCGCCGCGGGCGCGCCCCAGCCGCGGAAGCGGATGAAATCACAAGGTCTTTTTCAGGGTTTGTCTTTCTAGGCATACAGCTTGGTCTTTCTAAACGGTGAATCGGTAATTCCTTTCACCTATTTTAGCGAAGCGGGCCCGAAATCTCAGCAAAAAAATTTGGCTCGATGAAATCGAAAGCGTATGTTTTCGGACTAGAGCATCCGCCTATTGTTAATATGGGGTTAGCCGTGAAAGCCGGGTTTCTCTTCGCGATCGCGCTGGGTTTGTCCACGCCGGTGGCGCGTGCGAATCCGAAGGTGATCGCAGTCGATGTCGATGGGATGATCCACCCGGTTACGGCCGAAATCGTGGGCGGCGCGCTCGCCCAAGCCAGGCAGGAGGGCGCCGGCGCGGTCATCGTGCGGTTGAATACGCCGGGCGGGCTGATGGACGCCATGCGCGACACGATTTCCGAGATGATCGCTTCGCCGCTTCCCGTCATCACCTATGTCGAGCCGAGCGGCGGGCGCGCGGCTTCGGCGGGCTTCTTTCTGCTGGAGGCGGGAGACCTGGCGGCGATGGCGCCCGGCACCAATACCGGGGCGGCGCACCCGGTCGCCATGGGCGGCGAGATGGACGCCGTCATGAAGCAGAAGGTGGAAAACGACGCCGCCGCTTACCTGCGAAGCATTTGCGCCAAGCGTGGACGCAACAGCGCCGTCGCGGAGAGCGCGGTGCGCGAAAGCAAGTCGTTCACCGAACGCGAGGCGCTCGACCAGCGCCTCATCGATCTGATCGCGCCCAATGAATCGGCGCTGCTGGCGGAGATCGATGGCCGCGTCATCACGCGTTTTGACGGCTCGAAGGTCACGCTGCATACGGCGGGAGCCGGCGTCGAAGTGTACCAGCGGACGCTCCGGCAGAAGATCATCTCGGCGGTGGCCGATCCCAACATCGCGCTCGTGCTGCTGGTGCTGGGCGCTCTCGGGATTTATGTCGAGTTCTCTTCGCCGGGTCTGATCGCGCCGGGAGTCGTGGGCGCGATCCTGGTGCTGGTGGGACTTTCGGCCCTCTCGGTCCTGCCCATCAACTGGCTGGGCGCGGCGCTGCTGATTCTGGCGTTCACGCTATTCGTGCTGGAGGCAAAATTCACCTCGCACGGAATTCTGGGAATCGGCGGAGCCATTGCCATGGTGCTGGGAGCCGTCATCCTGGTGAATGGTCCGATTCCCGAGATGCGCGTGCGCTGGAGCACCGCCGTCGGGCTGGCGCTGCCGTTTTCGGTCATCACCATCCTGCTGCTCTCGCTGGTGGTCCGCGCGCGGCGGAACAAGGTGGTGACGGGCGCGGAAGGGATGATCGGCACCACCGGGTCCGCGGTCACGGAACTCGCGCCGGAAGGCAAGGTGTTCGTCCGCGGCGAATATTGGGATGCGGTGGCGGCGCGTCCGGTTCCCGCGGGAACCCATGTGCGGGTCACCGCGATTGACAAACTGACGCTCACGGTAGAGCCGGTTCCGGACGGACCAGGAGGGAAGAAATGAGCGACGCGACTCTCATCTTCATTGCGATCCTTGTGATTTATCTGCTGAGCTCGATCAAGATTCTGCGCGAATACGAGCGCGGGGTCATCTTCCGGCTGGGCCGGCTGCTGCCGCAGCCGAAAGGTCCGGGCGTCTGCCTGGTGTTTGCGCCGATCGATCGCATCGTCCGGGTCTCGCTGCGCATCGACACCCTGGAGGTTCCCGCCCAGGACGTGGTCACGCGCGATAACGTCACGGTCAAAGTCAACGCGGTGCTCTATTTCCGCGTGATCGATCCGCGGCTGGCGGTGAACGAGGTATCCAACTTCTTATATGCGACGTCGCAGCTGGCCCAGACCACGCTGCGCAGCGTGCTGGGCGAAGTGGAGCTCGATGAGCTGCTGAGCCAGCGCGAGAAGCTGAATCTGCGGCTGCAGACGATCCTCGATCAGCAGACCTCGGCGTGGGGAGTGAAAGTGACGCTGGTGGAGGTCAAGCAGGTCGACCTGGCGGAGCAAATGATTCGCGCGATTGCGCGGCAGGCCGAAGCCGAACGCGAACGCCGCGCCAAGATCATTCACGCCGAGGGCGAATACTCGGCGGCCGAGAAGCTGGCGATGGCGGCCGAAGTCATTCAACGGCAGCCGGCGGCGATTCAACTTCGCTATCTGCAGACACTGCTCGACATCGGCACGGAAAAAAATACGACCATCGTGTTTCCGCTGCCGATCGATATACTGACAACAGTGGAGCGCGCTCTGAACGCGTTGACTGATGGGAACGCACCGGCGTCCGGTGTTACGAAATCATGAAGAACAACGAAACTGGGGAATTTGAGTTAGTGCTGGGCAACCGGCAGCTGTTGAGCGGATTTTTTATTGTCGTTCTGCTGTTCGGGGTCGCGTTTGCGATGGGGTACATCGTGGGAAGGAACTCGACGCCGTCGGCCCGGCTGCAAACCGAGACCGCGACGGGTTCGGCGGCCGCGACGAAAGACGCGCGGCCTGTTCGGGAGCCGGCGCCGGCCGCCGCCGCATCGGCACCGGATCCCTCCGTCTCCCAGACGCCGGCCGCGGATGCCACTCCGGCCGCCGAGGACAAGACTCCGGCTGCCGAGGCTTCCACGCAGCCCGCTACTCAGCCCGCCGCGACGGCTCCGTCCCGCGAAACCGCTCCGGCTCCCGCTGCGCCTGTCGAAGCCGCGCCCGCCGCCGCTGCCGATGCTCCCCCGGGATCGTTCTGGCAGGTGATCGCCACTTCGAACCGGACCGCCGCCGAAGCGCTGCAGCAGAGCCTCCGCGACAAAGGCTTTCCGGTGACGCTCGGGCCGGGGCCGAACAACCTGGTTCGCGTGCTGGTGGGCCCGTATTCGGATACGCAGTCGATGGGCCGCGCCAAAACCCAACTGGAAGCCGCCGGCCTGCATCCGGTCCGGAAGTAGTGTGAACGATTCGCTGGTACAGATTGAGGGCGGACCCGGGCGCCGGCCAAGGCTCCCGGAGTGGGCCCGCAAGCCACGCACGCACTTTTCCTCTCTGCATGCGCTCAAGGGCGAATTGCGCCGCCTCGGTTTGCACACGGTCTGCGAATCGGCGCGCTGTCCGAATATTCACGAGTGCTTCCACCGCCGCGCGGCCACGTTCATGATCCTCGGCGACCGCTGCACGCGCGCCTGCGGATTTTGTTCGGTGCCCAAGGGGCGGCCGCCGCTCGACCCCTCCGAACCCGCCAACGTTGCGCGAATGGCCGCCGCGCTCGATCTCCGGTATGTCGTGATCACCAGCGTCAATCGCGACGACCTCTCCGACGGCGGCTCGCGGCATTTCGCGGAAACCGTGCGCGCGGTGCGCCGCGCGCTTCCCCACGCCCGTGTCGAGGTGCTCACGCCGGATTTCCGCGGCGACCTCGAGGCGGTGGCCCGTGTCCTCGATGCCGGGCCTCACGTCTTCAATCACAACGTCGAAACCGTACCCCGGCTTTACCGCCGCGTGCGCCCTCAGGCGAATTACGAACAATCGCTCCGGGTTCTCGATTTCGCGCGAACGCATCCCGGCGGCGCGCTAACGAAATCGGGGTTCATGGTCGGGCTTGGCGAATTCGAACAGGAAGTGCATTCTTTGCTGCGCGACCTTCGCGCCGCCGGGACCGCGGTCGCCACCATCGGGCAGTATCTGCAGCCGACTCGACGCAACCTGCCGGTCGCCGAATATATCGAGCCGAATCAGTTTCAGCGGTATCGGGAATACGGGCTTTCTCTCGGATTTCGCATGGTCTTCAGCGGTCCGCTCGTCCGGAGCTCTTACATGGCCGACGCGGTGGAGGAACAGGCACGGCGGCCGGAGTGCTGAACCTGCTTCTGGCGCTGCTTTCGGCGGCGCTGCTCATCCTGACGTTTCCCCGATTCAATCTGGCGTGGCTTGCGCCGGTGGCGGTCACGCCGTTGCTGGTGGCTGTGGCGCGCGAGCGCCGCTGGCTGCGCCGCTTCGGGTTGGGATGGCTGGCGGGTTTCGTCTACTGGTTCGGCGTCTGTTATTGGATCGAAGACGTGCTGGCGCGGTATGCCGGCGTCTCCGGTATCGTCGCCTGGGCCTTGTTCACATTGTTTGCGTTCACCAAGGCGCTGCACATGGCGGTGTTCGCTCTCGCTGCCGGAATCCTGATCCGCCGCTGGTGGGCCATTCCGGCGGTTGCCGCCTGTTGGGTGGCGGTGGAGGTGACGCACGGGCCGCTTGGTTTCGCCTGGCTGGCGCTCGGCAATGCCGGCATTGACATGGGCGTGCCGCTGCGGCTGGCCCCGATCACCGGAGTCTACGGGCTCTCGTTTGTGTTCATGATGATGGCTACCGCGCTGGCTCTGGCGCTGCTGCGGCGGCCCAGGCTGGAATTGCTGTGGCTGCTGCTGTTGCCGTTTTTGGCTTTCCTGCCGCCCATGCCGGCCGCCGAACGCGGCCGCGATGCGGCGCTGCTGCTGCAGCCGAATATTTCCGAAGACGCGCAATGGACGCAGGAATCGGTCTACCGCGCCGAGCAGGACTTGGCCCAGCTCACGCTGCAAGGCGTCCAGGTGCAGGGCAGCCATCCGCCTTCCATCGCCGTCTGGCCGGAAGTCCCGGCGCCGTTCTATTATGACGACGATCCGCGTTTCCACAACCTGATGGATGACCTGGCACGCCAGGCGCGCGTTTCGCTACTGATCGGCGTCGTCGGCCATACCGCCGCCGGGCAGCCGCTCAACTCCGCGCAGTTGATTGGGCCGAGCGGCCTTCCCATCAGCCGTTACGACAAGGTCAATCTCGTCCCGTTCGGCGAGTTTGTCCCCTGGCCGTTCGGACTCCTCGCCAACAAGGTTTCGACCGAGGTCGGCGATTTTGCTCCCGGCCGGCGCGTCGTGGTATCGCCGGTCGATGGTCACAAGATCGGCGCGTTCATTTGTTACGAATCGGTATTTCCGAACTTCGTCCGCCGCTTTGCCGCCCAAGGCGCCGAAGTGCTGTTCAATCTTTCGAATGACGGCTGGTTTGGCCGGAGCGCCGCGCGCGAGCAGCATCTGCGGATTGTCCGGATGCGCGCCGCCGAGAACCGCCGCTGGATCCTGCGGTCGACCAACGACGGAATCACCGCCGCCATCGATTCGGCGGGGCGGCTGCGCGGCACGCTTCCGCTCTACACGCAGGCGACCTCGTATACCGGCTTCAATTACATCTCCGACAAAACGCTATATACAAGGTTCGGCGACTGGTTTGCGGTCTTATGCGCCACCATCGCGCTGATGGCGCTGGTAGCGGAACGAGTGCTGTGAATCGGAGAGCCGCGGCTACATCTTGTAGCGGCCGAAATCTTCGTCGTTGAGGCCTTCGAGCATCCGGCGCAGCTCGTCGTTGGTCGCTTTGTCGGACACCGTCGAAGCCAGCTTCGACGACTTCAGGACGCTTTCTTCGACATAGATCGGGCAGTCGAGCCGCAAGGCCAGCGCCAGGGCGTCGCTCGGGCGCGAATCGACGCTGATCAACTCGCCGTCGCGGTCAAGCCAGATCACCGCGTAGAAGGTATCGTCCTTGAGCTCGCTGACCACGACCTTGCGCAGCCCGGTGTTCAAGCCGAGCAGGAGGCTTTTGATGAGATCGTGCGTCATCGGACGCGGGGTGGAAACTTTTTCGATCTCCAGGGCGATGGCGTTCGCCTCATACACGCCAACCCAGATGGGGAGCACCATACTGCCCTGCACATCCCGAAGGATGACAATGGGCATGTTTGTCACGGGATCCATCATGAGCCCGCGAATTTTCATTTCGACTTCCATGTGGCGCCCTCCCACCCCCATTACACCACAGATACACTCTCACCCACCAACGAGTTGGGCCCCGAGCGCGTGACACGTACTTGAATGTACTTGCCTACGAGGCTCGCGCCGTTGGTGTCGGGATGCGTGAAGTTCAAAGTGCGGTTGTCGGAGGTGCGGCCGATCCATTGCCCGAGCGCCTGCTGGCGTCCTTCGACCAAAACCTCCTGCACGGCGCCGATCCGTTCGGCGTTGCGGCGGATCTGGATGGCGCGCTGCTTCTCCTGCAGAATCGCCAGCCGGCGCTGCTTCTCTTCTTCGGGGATGGCGTCCGCCATCTGCACGGCCGCCGTGTTGGGCCGCGGTGAATACTTGAAGCTGAAAACCGAATCGTATTCCACGGCGTCGAGCAGGTCGAGAGTCTGCCGGAAGTCGTCTTCGGTCTCGCCGGGGAATCCCACGATGATGTCGGTGGTGATGGAATAGTTCCGCTTCGCCGTTTTGAGCCATTCGATACGGCGCATGTACTCATCGCGCGTGTACAGCCGGTCCATGGCGGCCAAAACGCGGCTCGAGCCCGACTGCACCGGCAAGTGCACGTGATCGCAGAGAACCGGATTCGCGTCCATCGCCTCCACGATGCGGCGCACGAAATCGCGCGGGTGCGACGTGGTGTACCGGACGCGGCGAATGCCCGGAATCTCGGCGACGCGCGCCAGCAGCGCCGCGAAATCCCAGCCGGCGGGCGAAGGATCGCGGTAGCTGTTGACGTTCTGGCCGAGAAGCTGGATTTCCGTGTAGCCCTGTTCCGCAAGGCGGCGGGCCTCGGCCATCACGCTTTCGCTGGTGCGGCTGCGCTCCGGCCCGCGCGTGAACGGCACCACGCAGTAGGCGCAAGACTTGTCGCAGCCTTCGATGATCGTAATGTACGCCCGGTGCGGGTTGTCGCGGCGGGTGAACGGGGTGTCGAACGTCTCGTCCGTATCCAGACTCAATCCGGTTACGCGCCGGTTGCCCGTTTCCAGCTGCACCAGCATTTCCGGGAGCTTCGTGTAGCTGGCCGAGCCGCAGACCATGCTCACGTGCGGCGCGCGCGCGAAGATCTTTTCACCTTCCTGCTGCGCCACGCACCCCAGCACCCCGAAAATCTTGCCCTTGCCGGCCTCCCGCTTGAAGTTCTGGAGCCGCGTGAACACTTTCTGCTCGGCTTTGTCGCGGATGCTGCATGTGTTGTAGAGCACAAGGTGCGCTTCTTCCGGCGTTTCCACCTGGCTATAACCCTGCGAAAGTAACGTGCCGATTACTTTTTCGGAATCGTGCGCGTTCATTTGGCAGCCAAACGTCTCGATGTAAAAGGTTTTCGAGGACACTAACCTTATTCTAAACGACCCGAAAAGGACGCAATGTTATAATCCCGATTGGGTCCCGAGGAGGGTAGCGCGAGTGAAATTTTTTCTCGATACGGCCAATCTCGATGAGCTGAAGAAAGGGGCCGCCTGGGGCATCGTGGACGGCGTCACCACCAACCCGACGCTGATCGCCAGGGAAGGCCGGCCGCTGGAGGAACAGGTCCGCAAAATTTGCGAGATCGTGGATGGAGACATCAGCGCCGAGGTGGTCGCCACCGAATTCTCCGCCATGGTCGCGGAGGGGAAGCGGCTCGCCAAGATCCACAAGAATATCGTGGTCAAATGCCCGCTCACGCGCGATGGCATCCGCGCCACTTCCGCTCTGAGCAAGGAAGGAATTCGCGTCAACGTGACGCTGTGCTTCTCTCCGGGACAGGCCTTGCTGGCGGCCAAGGCGGGCGCCTATTTCATCAGCCCGTTTGTCGGCAGGCTGGATGATGTCGGGCACATCGGCATGGACCTGGTCCGCAGCATTGTGCAGATTTACAAAAATTACGGATTCAAGACGCAGGTGCTCGCGGCGTCCCTCCGCTCTCCCACTCACGTGATTGAAGCGGCCGAAGCCGGAGCGCACATCGGGACCATGCCCTTCAAAGTTCTCGACATGCTCTTCAATCACCCGTTGACGGATAAGGGGCTGGATCAGTTCTTGAAAGACTACGCGAAAGTTTTTCAAGAAACTCCGGTAGCCGGGTAACTACTATTCTGGAATGCTGAACGCTTTGTCGTTCGCGAGCGCGAAGGAGATTGTCCTCGCCCTCGCTGGCCTGCTCGTTCTGCTCGCCGCGGTCTTCGGCTATCGTGCGTGGCAGCGCTCCCGCGTCACGCCCGAGGAGCGCGAACGGCGGCGGCGCGCCGGGCTCGTGCTGCGCGGGAAAATGGGCGACGCCACCATCACGGAGCTGCGCGGCGAACTGGTGTTCTACTCCTACGACGTGCGCGGCGTCGAGTACATTGCCTCCCAGGACCTCTCGTCTCTCAAGGAGTATCTTCCGTCTGACCTCTCCGTCCTGGTCGGCTCGGTTTCCGTGCGGTACGACGCGAAAAATCCGGCCAACTCCATTATTCTCGCCGAAGACTGGACGGGTCTCCGCACGCACGGCGCGGAAGAAGTCAAAAGTCAAAGGTCAAAAGTCAAAAGTCAAAAATAGTTCGGTACGCTTCATAAAACGGCGGCGCAGCCGCCCACCTGCATACTTTTGACTTTTGACCTTTGCCTTTTGACTTTTGACTTTTTCTTCCCCGCCTCCCTTTTCCGGTCCCGCGCGCCGGTACGCTATCATGGGGTGAATCCATCATGATTCAAGACGTGCTTCCCGAGGGCCTCACCTTCGACGATGTCTTGCTCGAACCGGCCCGCAGCGAGGTCATCGCCACCGAAGTCGACACCAAAACCTGCTTCACCCGCCAGATCGGATTAAACATCCCGATTGTGTCCGCCGCGATGGATACGGTTACCGAGTCGCACCTGGCCATCGCGCTCGCGCAGCAGGGCGGAATCGGCATCGTCCACCGCAACATGTCCATCGACCGGCAGGCCGAGGAAGTGGACCGGGTCAAACGCAGCGAGAGCGGCATGATCGTCGATCCCATTACGATCAGGCCCGATCAGCCGATCTCCGATGCGCAGGAACTGATGCGCCGCTACCGGATTTCGGGCGTGCCCGTCACGCTCGACGGAAAACTCGTCGGCATTCTGACCAATCGCGACCTGCGTTTTGAAACGCGCTTCGATCTGCCGGTTTCCGAAGTGATGACCAAGGAGAACCTGGTCACCGTTCCGGTGGGAACGACGCTCGAAGCGGCCGAGGCCATCCTTCACCAGCACCGCGTCGAGAAACTGCTGGTGGTGGACGAGCATTACGCCCTGAAGGGGCTGATCACCGTCAAGGACATCCAGAAGAAACTGAAGTATCCCAATTCCGCGAAGGACCGGCAGGGGCGTCTGCGGGTCGGCGCGGCGATCGGCGCGACCGGCGATTTCTTCGAGCGGGCGCAGGAACTCGTGGCGAAAAAAGTGGACGTGCTCGCCATCGACACCGCTCACGGCCACAGCACCCGCGTCATGGAAGCGATCAAAAAGATCAAGTGCAAGCTGCCTGATGTGCAGTTGATCGCGGGGAACGTCGCCACGTATGAGGGCGCTCGGGAGCTCATTTCGCTCGGTGTCGACGGCATCAAAGTCGGCATCGGCCCCGGCTCCATCTGCACCACCCGCGTGGTTTCCGGCGCCGGTGTTCCGCAGGTCACGGCGATTTCCGAATGCGCGCGCGCCACTCGCGACGCCGGGGTGCCTCTGATTGCCGATGGCGGGATCAAATACTCGGGTGACATCACCAAGGCCATCGCGGCCGGCGCCGATTGCGTCATGATCGGCAGCCTGCTCGCCGGAACCGACGAAAGCCCCGGCGAAACAATTCTCTATCAAGGCCGCACGTTCAAAACGTACCGCGGCATGGGCTCGCTCGGGGCCATGTCGCAAGGCAGCTCGGAACGTTACGCGCAGGAGGCCGGCTCCAAGCTGGTGCCCGAAGGCATTGAAGGCCGCGTGGCGGCGAAAGGCCCGCTCTCGGAACTCGTTTATCAACTGGTGGGCGGGCTTCGTTCCGGAATGGGCTATTGCGGCGCGCACAACATCCGCGAACTGCAATGCAACTCCCGGTTCCTCCGCATCTCGCCCGCCGGCTTGCGCGAAAGCCACGTTCACGACGTCATCATCACCAAGGAAGCGCCCAACTACCGGGTCGAATGAAAGGGGTGAACCAATTTGGATGTTGAACGCACGATCGAGTTCATCCTGAAGCAGCAGGCCCGGTCGGAGAGCCAGATGGCGGCCTTCGACAGGCGCATGGCTGCGATGCAAAAGCAGATGGCCGGCATGCAGAGGCAGATGACCGGCATTCAGAAGCTCGTCCGCGCCGGCATGCGCATCCTCGCCAAGCAGGGAGAAAACATCAACAAGCTATCGGCGGAAATGAAGGAGCTTGCGAAAGCCCAGCGAGTGACCGATACCAAGCTCCAGTCCTTCATCGATTCCATGCGGCGCGGCGGCAACGGCCGCCACTCGCGGAACTGATCTACTTCCCCTTCGCGTACTCCCGGAAATCCTGAAGCACTGCTTTTTTCATCTGCTGGGCCGCGTCCAGCAGCCACCCGCGCGGCCGGCGCTTCAGATCGTCGCGTAAAACGCGCGCCTTGACGCTCCCGAGGTGAATGTTCGCCGTTTCAAACCCCATCGCATGGAGAAGCCGGATTTCATCGCGCTCCTTGGGCAGCGCCGAAAGCTCGATGCGCGAGCAGTCCGGCGCCAGCCGCCGCACGATCCACCGCTTGCGCAGGCGCACGAACGGATCGCCGCAGCGCACCGAGCGGTCGAGAATTTCCTGGTACCGAATCGGCGCCGTGCCTTTTCCGCGCTCCGCCCATACGCAGGCCGATGGCGCCAGCGCCTTGGCCTCCCGCGCCACCGAACCGCCGCGCCAGTCCGCCACCGCGACGTACCGCTCGCGCCCGAGACTTCCCAGACCCGCGATGCGGTGCGAGACCCGCCACGCCAGTCCCTTTTCCGGCATCATCCGGTCGATCGCTTTGTGCGCTCCGGCCGGGCACGCGCACTCCGGCCAGCCGCGCAATTTCTCCCAGTACTTCTCCGGCTCGTGCAGCCGCGCCGTTGCCATCTGCCGCAGCGCGCCATGATGCTCGGCCAGAACGTAGGGCCGGCCGCCGGCCTCGATGGCGTCGGCATAGCCGGCAAGAATCGCCTGGGTCCCCTCTTTCGCGCCGGCGGTCATTTCCGCCAGCAAGGCGCTGGCGGCGAGCCGGATCAGATCGTTCGTGTAAGGCAGCCGCCACGCTTCGTCGAAATCGTTGATGCCCCAGACCAGCCGGCCGTCCAGGTCGCGCCACGTTCCGAAGTTCTCTACGTGCAGATCGCCGATGCTCAGCGCTTCCGGCGCCTCCGCCGCGGCGCCGCAGATCTCCTTCCAGGTTTGCGCCCAGCGGTAATAGGTCGCTCGCAAAAAGGGAAACGGCCCGGCGCGCATGGCTTCGTGTTTCAGCCGCAGATCTTTCCGGATCAGCCGGACGTGCCGTCCGAGCCAGGCTTCATACGCTGCCGTCGCCTCGCGGATGCGCATCACTCCCCCGCCGTCGCCGGTGTCAGAATCCATTTCAGAGTCCCGTGAGGCGCCGGACCGAACCGCTCGCAATCGACACGCGCCAGGGCCGCCTTCTTGAAATCGACCAGCAGCGACGGGCTGTTCAACAGAAACCCCAGCAGCGTGCTCATCAGCGGTTCGTGGCTGGCGAGCAGAACCGCGGATTCCGACTGGCGCGCCCGGATCTCCTCCCACGCATCGTGCGGGTCCGCATGGGGAACCAGCGCTTGGGTTGTGACGACTCTACCGCGGTAGCCAAGGCATTCGACTGCCACTTCGGCCGTCTCCAGCGCGCGGCGATACGGGCTGGACAAAATCAAATCCGGATTCACCTGCGCGGCCTTGGCGCGGGCAAGCACACGCCGCAGTTTCTGCCGGCCCGCGGAGGTCAGCGCGCGGTCCGAATCCGGCCTTCCGGGCGCGGCGTCTTCCGCGATCCCGTGCCGCAGCAGGTAGATCTCCATCAGGGTTTGGCTTTCTGCAGCGCCGGCCGCCGCACGCGGCCCAATCGCAGCCGCGTGATGCGCCGCTGCAATTCGCGAAAGATGCGCTCCACCGGCTGCGAGGCGTCGATCACGGTGAAGTCATACGGCCGCACCATCGAATCCAGCGCCTTCAGGAGCCTGGTCTGGTAGCGGACGAAGCTCTCGTACATGTCCGGCCCGAAACGCAGGTCCATGCCGCTTTCCCAGAAATCGAACGCCCCGCGGCCCAGCACTACGCGTGAGACCAGATGCTCCACATCGGCGCGCAGGTAGTAGACGGCATGCGGCACCAGGGCGAAGCCGGCCACCTGCTCGATCCAGCGCCGGTCTTCTCCGCGGGCGATGGCGCGGGCCATGATCGAATAGATGTAGCGGTCGATCAGCACCACGAACCCCGCACGCAGCGCGGGAATGATCTCGTTCTCCAGCCGGTCGGCGAAATCGGTGGTGTAGAACAACGTCATGGTGATCGGACCGAGCGTGTTGCCGGTCTTGGCCATTTTGATGCCCTTGCCCGCCAGCGCGGAGCGCGCCATGCCGCTGTCGATCACGGCGTGGCCTTCCTGCTCCAGCCATTGCCGCAGCAGCACGATCTGCGTGCTGCGCCCCACCGCGTCCGGCCCTTCGATCACGATGAGCTTGCCCTGCAGATCCGCCGTGTCCACGCCCGGCAGCGGCTCGCTATAGAACGTGAGAGGCTGTCGGGTGGCCATTGAACTCCCTTCCGGCGGGCAGGTGGAGGATCCCGTTCTTCAGGCTTTCGCCCAGTTCGCGCACCACGATATCGCGCATGATCCGCTGCTGTTCCTCGATCGACAGCGTCGCGTCGATCACGTGAAAGCCCATTTCCTCGATCATGGCTTCGTATTCGTCGAGGATGCGGCCTTGAAAAATCCGGAAACTCTCTTCCACGTCGCGCGCCAGCCCCAGATCCATTCCCGCCTCGTAGTATTTCAGCGCGTCGCGGCCGCCCAGAATGCGGCCGAGCGCCACGTCCAGCGGCACCCGGAAATAGAAGCTCAGGTTCGGATGCAGCGCGAACCGGTACAGATTGCGCACCCAGCGGCGGCTCACGCCGCGCGCCACGTCGCGCGCAAACGCGGTGGCGGCATAGCGGTCCGCGCAGACGATCGCGCCCGATTTCACCAGAGGAAAAATATAGCTTTCCATCCGATCCGCGAAATCGGTGGCGTGAATCAGGCTGAAGGTGGTCGGAGTGAACATCTCCTTCTTCTTGCCGCGCCGTGTCGTCTGGCGCACCAGCGGCGAGGAGTTCCACTCGCTGAACGCGACCGCGTATCCCTGCGAGCGCAGCCAGTGGCTTAACAACGAGAGCTGGGTCGATTTTCCGGAACCGTCGATTCCTTCTACTACGATCAACTTGCCGCGGTACCGGTTGGGCACGAAAAGGGGCATAAGGGGAGGCGCATTGCCCATTCTAACTCTGCGGCCGGCGGGTCCCCTTGTCATGGTTTTGTAACACAACATCGCCTGCGGCCGCGGGCCATCGTGTCACGCCGCCCTGCCGTCGATTAGCATGAAGGAGAGTGCCACGCTACGCGGCCATTGACATCGGCAGCAACTCGATCCGCATGGAGGCGGCGGAAGTCGTGCCCGGGCAGCCGGCCCGGATTCTCGCCTCCGACCGTGAAGTGACCCGTCTCGGAGAGAGCGTTTTCCGCACCGGCTCGGTGAGCGAAGAGGCGCTGCAAAACACCTGCGTCGTGCTGGCCCGCATGGCCGAACTCTACCGCAAGCTGGACGTGGTCGGCGTGCGCGCGGTGGCCACCAGCGCGGTTCGCGATGCGCATAATCAGCGCGACTTTCTGGAGCGCGCCTCGCAGGCCGCGGGAACCCGGGTGGAAATCATCTCGGGACGCGAAGAAGCCCGCCTCATCCACCTGGGCGTGGAGAGCGTCTGGCCGCAGGCCGGCAAGAGCGTGCTCGTCCTGGACATCGGCGGCGGCAGCGCCGAAATCATCGCCGCCGAGAACGGACGCCTTTGCGAAGTGTTCTCAAAGCCCTTAGGCGCGGTGCGGCTGCGGGAAAATTTCCTGACCGAAGACCCGCCGGCGCCGCACCAGTTGCGGCAGATGCACGAATACATCGGCCAGAAGCTGGAAGGCGCGGTCCGCCGCCTGGGACAAGGCAAGTGGGACCGCGTGATTGCCACCTCCGCGACGGCTTCTTCGGTTGCCAGCGCGATCTCGCGCGTGCCCCGCAACAAGCGCGATGAAATCGACCGCCTGCGCGTCTCCATTTCCCAGGTCCGGCAGCTCTATCAGAACCTTTCCGCCCGCGGGCTCGCGGCCCGCCGCAAGATCACCGGCATCGGCCCGCGCCGCGCCGAGATCATCGTGCCCGGCGTCGCCGTCCTGCTGGAGTTTCTTCGGCAGTTCCGGCTGTCCGCCTTCTACTATTCGCGCGCCGGCGTGCGCGACGGCATCATCGCCGACCTGGCGTTGCGCAATGTGGGCGCGGAGGTCTCGCGTTTAACCCGCGAGCAGCGGCGCGAGGTGGAAAGCATGGGCCGCCGCTATGGCGTGGCCCTCGACCACGCCCGCAAAGTCGCCGACATCGCCAACCTGTTGTTTACCGCGCTCCAGCCGCTGCATCAACTACCCGCCGACCGCGGCAAAGAGCTCGAAGCGGCCGCCTACCTGCACGACGTCGGCCACTTCGTCAGCGACACCAGCCACCATAAGCATTCCTGGTACGTGGTCTCCAATTCCGATCTCGCCGGGTTCACCGAGCGCGAGCGGCTGTTGATCGCGGCGCTCTGCCGCTACCACCGCAAGTCGCTGCCCCGGCCCGAACACGGCGCTTTCCAGGCGCTCACTGCCGAGGAACGCCGGACCCTCATGTATCTCATCCCGGTATTGCGGCTCGCCGACAACCTCGATCGCAGCCACGACCAGCGAATCCACGGCGTGGAGTGCCGCCTGCGCGACGGGCAAGTCAGCCTGCAGCTGCAGGCGCACGGCGATATCGATCTCGAAAAGTGGGCCGCGGAGCGCGCCGCCGAAGCGTTCCAGCTGGTGTACAACCGGCAGCTCTCGGTTTCCAAGGCCCGCGATTGACGACCATGCGCGAATACGCCCGGCAACAGACCGCGATCCTGCTCCGGCGGCTCGCTTACGAGGTGGGAAACGCTTCCCGTTCTCCCAACTCCGAATCGATTCACGATCTGCGAGTCGCCATCCGGCGCCTGAACGTCTCTCTCCGCGTGTTTGCCCCGCTCTTTCCGGGACACGCGGGCAAACGAATCCGGAATCGGCTGGAAAGCCTGATGAAGCTGGCCGGCGCGGTCCGCGATCTCGACATCGCCTTGGAGCTTCTCGCGGCAGCCGGCGTCTCTGCCCGGACTGCCGTGGCCGCGCGGATGCGCGACGAACGGCGGAAAGCGTCCAGCCGGCTCGAGCGGGAAATCCGCTCCTGGAAGAATCGCGAATTTTCGCGGAAATGGAGGAGCCGTCTGGAACTATAGCCGATGAGCAAGGATAAGACGCTCCAGTGGAATCCCAAGGACAGCGTGCTCTTTAACGCTTCCCGTGAACTGCCTGCATTGGTCGCCGCCTACTTCGCGCAAGTGCGCGAGGCGCTCTCGGGAGAGCCCAAAGCCGCTGACCTTCACCCCGTGCGGCTGCTGACCAAACGGCTCCGCTACACGCTCGAACTGTTCCGGCCGTGCTACGGTCCCGGTCTTCGCGAGCGGCTCGCCGCCTTACGCCGCATCCAGCAATGCCTCGGTGAGGTCAACGATTGCGTCACGGTCAAGGCCGTCGTCGCGCGGTTCTCCAAGAAAGGATCCCCGGTGCGCCACCGCTGCGAACGGTTTCTACAAAAAAGAAGCGCCGCCAAAATCCAGGAATTCCGCCGCGAATGGCGGGAATCGTTCGATGCTCCGGGCCGGGAACGCTGGTGGACTACTTACCTCGCGCGCCACGCGCGGCTGGCGCAGCGCAAGTCGTAAGCGTCCGGCAATGGCGGATGCTAATACGCCTTCGCAATCACCACCCGCCGGTCCACCGGCTCGCCCGTGAGAATACACTTGCCGGGGCCGTCGAACTCATCCACCAGCGGGATGTTCCGAACCGTCGCCTTGAACTCCTTGAGCTGCGCGTCGCATCCCAGGTCGTCCTTCAGGTGCGCCATCACGAACTTGCCGCCGCCTTTCTCCGCCGTGACCTCGGCCAGAATGGATTGCACCTCGCTCAGCGAATTGGCGGCCATCGTATTGGCCTTCAGCCGCTCCCTGGCCGCGCGGTACAAATCCTTCTGCATGGCATCGAGCGCGGCCGGCAGCGCGCGGGCCAGTTCGCTCTGCGCCAGAGGCTGCTTGGCCCCGGTATCGCGCCGCTTCAGCACGATGCTGCCCGAGGCCAGGTCGCGCGGGCCTAGTTCGAGCACCACCGGCACGCCCCGCCGCTCCCAATGGAAGAACTTGGCGCCGGGCGTCTGGCCTTCGCGGTCGTCCACCTTGGCGCCCACGTCGGCGGCGATCTTGTGCGCCGCTTCCAGCACCTTCCCGCGCTCTTCATCTTTTCGATAAATCGGCACCAGCACCGTCTTGACCGGCGCCAGCCGCGGCGGCAGCACCAGGCCTTTGTCGTCGGAGTGGCTCATGATGAGCCCGCCGATCAGCCGCGTGCTCACCCCCCAGCTCGTCTGCCAGACATATTCGAGCTGTCCTTCCTTGCTCTGAAACTTCACGTCGAACGCCTTGCCGAAGTTCTGCCCCAGATCGTGGCTGGTGCCGGCCTGCAGCGCCAGGCCGTTCTGCATCATCGCTTCGATCGAATAGCTGTGCAGCGCGCCGGCAAATTTCTCGGCCTTCGTCTTGCGTCCCTGAATCACCGGCATCGCCATCACGTCTTCCGCCACTTCGGCGTAGATGCGCAGCATGCGGAGCACTTCTTCCCGCGCCTCCTCATGCGTGGCGTGCGCGGTATGCCCTTCCTGCCAGAGGAATTCCGTCGTCCGCAGGAACAGCCGCGTCCGCAGTTCCCACCGGACCACGTTGGCCCATTGGTTCACCAGCATCGGCAGGTCGCGCCAGCTCTGAATCCACCGGGAGAAGAAATGGCCGATGATGGTTTCCGACGTCGGCCGGATCACGTACGGCTCCTCCAGCTCCTTGCCGCCCGCGATCGTCACCACCGCCAGTTCCGGCGAGAAGCCTTCCACATGTTCGGCTTCCCGCTGCAGAAAGCTCTGCGGAATCAGCAGGGGAAAGTAAACGTTGTCGTGGCCGGTCGCTTTAAACCGCGCATCCAGTTCGCGCTGCAGCAGCTCCCAAACGGCATACCCGTTGGGCTTGATCACCATGCAGCCCTTCACAATTTCGGCGGGTTCCGCCAGATCGCCTTGCAGCACCACATCCTGGTACCAGGCGGCAAAATCCCGGCTGCGCGGGGTAATGGGAGATTCGGCCATATCGGTTAACTTCTGATAGCTTACGACGGCCACCAACCATGGTTATAATGATCCTCTGTTTTGTATGGCAGCGCACGTTGCTGCAATAAAGCCGTAACACTAGAGGGGTAGGATGAAACGGGCTGTTCTGGTTCCGCTGCTGTTGACGGGGTTTCTGGCCGCAAGCGCGCCGGCCGCTACGCTGGCGCGGAAATCGAGACATTCCACCACGGCGCGGAAACGGAAACCGGTTCCGAAAATCGATCCCACGCTTGGCGACAACGTGGATGGCGAGGACCTCGTGATCCGCCGCGCGGCCGTCGCCGCGCTCGGTTCGGTCAACGGCAGCGTCGTGGTGGTGGACCCGTCCAATGGCCGCATCCTCACGATCGTCAATCAGAAGCTGGCGTTGAAAAGCGGCTTCACGCCGTGCTCCACCATCAAGCTGGTCACGTCGGTGGCCGCGTTGAACGAGCGCGTCATCGATCCCGATACCACGGTCGCGATCACGCGCCGCGTCCGCTTCAATCTGACCACGGCCTTGGCGAGGTCGAACAACCAGTATTTTGCGCGTCTCGGAAATACCCTGGGTTTCGACCGCGTCATTCACTACGCCCAAATGCTCGGTCTGGGCGAGAAAGCGGCCTTGGATCTTCCCGAAGAACAGCCGGGAGTCATTCCCACCGAGCCCCCGAAGGATGGCGGCGTCGGCATGATGACCAGCTTCGGCGAAGGATTCCTGGTTACGCCGCTGGAACTGGCCGCGCTGGTATCCGCCATCGCCAACAACGGAACGCTGTATTACTTGCAATACCCCCGAACCGAAGCGGAAATCGAGCAGTTCACTCCGAAGGTGAAGCGCGTCCTCGACCTTCCCGACAGCCGCCTGCCCGACATTCGCATGGGCATGAAAGCGGCGGTGGATTTCGGCACCGCGCGCCGCATCGGCTACGATCCGGACGACCCGATCCTGGGAAAGACCGGAACTTGCACCGACTATCGGGCGTCCAGCCACATGGGCTGGTTCGGCTCCTTCAACGAAGTGAACCGGCATCAGCTGGTCGTGGTGGTGATGCTGACCGGCGATCATCGCGTCAGCGGGCCGGTCGCCGCGGGTGTGGCCGGAAACATCTATCGCAATCTGGCCGAGCAGAGCTACTTCGCAGCCGACACGAATCGCGCGAGCCTTCCGAACGACGGCGCCGCCGCTGCCAGCGCCCGGTAAAAGGGAAACTGCACGCGCATCTGGGTTCCCGCGGCGCTCCTCCGCCCGCGCGGCAAATCGTGTAGCTGCCACGCCGGTTCGCATCGTTCACAACTTTTTTCCACTTTTCGCGATTGATTCCGCGCGACTTACCCCCGGCCGCGGGTTCGAGCCGCGAACCGTCTGCTAGGGTGAAATCGGATAGAGGTTTGCGCGCACCCCCGCAAACCCCAACAGGTTTCTTGCCGGCCGGCAAGCGTTGCATTGAGGTGGTGACGAACTCCCCGTAGGGCCTTTAAAGCCCGCGCGGCTGAGCGCATCCGCTTGA